>ERZ1673698.22-NODE-22-length-269716-cov-19.758371_pt1 | contig 269716 bp, 220 predicted proteins | sample MGYA00580228_ERZ1673698 | MGnify/ENA primary metagenome ERZ1673698 (study PRJEB41218, sample SAMN15661768) | gut metagenome | host: Homo sapiens | place: Canada: London | collected 2015-08-20/2019-03-30 | study: EMG produced TPA metagenomics assembly of... | reverse complement strand
CGCAATAAAGGGTTTTGGCATAAGTCTTCAAGTATTCGAGTAAATAGCCATTTAGAGAAACGTAAAGCTGCAGCCTCGGTCCTTTCACTTATTTTCCCAATAGCCTTGCCGGGGTTGTGGTCTCCTATGCAATAAGTGCACGCCGTTATTTGTATTTGCCTTCGGCACTTAGCTACATTAATCACGATACATGTAACTAATGGAAAATTAAGTAATACTTATTTGAGAAGGTTGGCTCCAAGAAAAACTGTTTGCAATAGCTCTGACCCTGAAAGCATCACGCAGAAACTCTAAGTGCTCAACATCACCGATAGGAAAATCCGCAAACAACATGTGAAACAGCTTCAAGCGGCATATCGATAAACGTGTGGCATTGGAATAAGCAGAATTCGTGGCAACATTTCCCTGCGTATGTGGGGATAGTTCTTGCGATAACACAGGGAGCTCGAAGTCGTCATGGTGTTCCCCTCGTGCGCGGAAATGATCCATCGGAGGGGCAAATGTGCATAGACTAAGAAACATGGCGTGCGTACGTGGAATCGGGCCATATCAGCTTGGTCTCCGCCGCGACCGTGGCGTCCGTCTTGTTGCGCCAACGGCGCAGCGTCTCCGGCGCGACCCCCAGATCCTTGGCGACCTGTTCGATCGCCTTGGTCTCCGACGAATACGAGCCGCGCGATTCGGTCAACAGCCTGACGGCCTTCGCCTCGAACTCCGGCGTGTATCTCGTTCCTTTTGCCATGGTTCCATCATCTCCCATCGAGTTAGGGGAAATGCGGAACAAAAATCAGTTCATATCACCACACATCCCATCGCAGGAGAGATTATTCTTGAGGGATATCTCCTGCGAGTCCGAGGTTGGGGGGAGAAAAGCTGCACGTCAGTATGCCTGCGTGGTTGGAGGGCATCATGGCACCCCGCCAGACAAAAGCAAAATTGACGAAGAGAAAAACAGGAAAACCAATGTTGGATTGGATTCTGAAGCATGGATAAGTGTTCAGGATAAGCTAATAGATTTTGTTGCAGATATGTCATGAAAACGCAGACGTTCGCGTGTTCCCCGCACATGCGGGGATGATCCCCAACGGTACGAAACGCATATCCGCGAGCTATGGGTGCTCTACATATCGGGACTGCATCAGATCCAACTGAAATAGAAAACCCGAAGATAACCCCCCGACTGATGTTCCAGTCTTGAAAGCTGGTCGCGTGGGATCTTCGAGCAATCCAATTCTACCACCACGACACCGTGTTCCCCGCACATGCGGAGATGATCCCCACGACATGCAGGACTACCAGCCACTCGACAGGTGTCCCTCGCGCATGCGGGGATGATCCCGCGCTCGAAAACAAGCTGCGCCAGCGTTTCAAGTGTTCCCCGCACATGCGGGGATGATTGTATTTGCCAATCTATCAGTCGCATCGCATGTACGTTAGCTACATTTATCCGCATAAGTGTAGCTAACGTTAAAATAAGCTACATTTATCTCGATAGGTGTTGCTTACGAGAGTTTTTGCGATGGATAATAATTTCAGCCATTTCGATATACATGAATCCGTAGGGGCCACAACGACTTGTGTTTCCGATTTACAAGCGTGGCTTTGCTTAAGAACGTGATTTTGTCCGGGGAACGATGCGCTTGACACATACTGGCACTACCAACGGAGGAGCACCATGAAATACGAGATTACGATTTGCAAAAGTATGAAACGCAAGAAAGGACGCAGTCGCGCTTCGATATGTTTTTGATTGCGTAACGGCGCGACGGCATCGCTTTTGCACATGTCGGGCGCTTCGTTGCCGCCACCGGCGTAAGATATCTGCGAATGTCAAACATAAGCGAGATATCTGAAGGAGAGAAGATGTCAACAAACGAAGCAGCATTGCCGCAGTCGACGGTCCGGGTTGCCCAGGCTGATCCGGATGGGATCCTTCTGGTGATCCACGCAGGCGCTGGCAATCGCGGCAAGAAGGACACGCCGGAACGTCGCGCCCAGGTGGAGCAGGATCTGAACAGGGCCCTTGAAGCCGGCTATGCGCTGCTGGAACAGGGCGCTCCGGCCGAGGATGCCGTCTGCGCGGCCATTCGTGTCATGGAGGATGCTCCCGAATTCAATGCTGGCCGTGGTGCCGCGTTGACGAGCGAAGGCATCGTGTCCATGGATTCCTGCCTGATGACCGGCGTTGACGGCGAAGTCGGCTCCGCATGCGGTCTGACCACGTCCAAGAACCCGATCAATGTGGCGCGCGCCATCAAGGAGAAGACCAAGCACGTCATGTTCGCCAAGCCGGGCGATAACCTGCTCAAGGAGTGGGGCATCGAACTGTGCGACAGCGAGTACTTCATCACCCCGGCCCGTCAGGAATCCCTGCGTGAGGCGCAGTCCAATGGCGACGAATGGGAGAAGCATGGCACCATCGGCGCCGTCGCACGTGACGCGTCCGGCAATATCGCAGCCGGCACCTCCACTGGCGGCATCACCAACCAGATGCCGGGCCGTGTTGGCGATTCGCCACTGCCGGGTTGCGGCACCTACGCCAACAACGATTCCGTTGCGATCTCCTGCACCGGCATCGGTGAGGCGTTCGTCAAGGAAGTCGCCGCGCACCAGGTTTCTGACCGTGTGCTGTATGCCAAGGAAGATCCGGTCGAGGCTGCGAAGGCCGCGCTGGACGGTGTGGCCCGTCACCACGGCGACGGTGGCATGATCGTCGTCCCCGCCCATGGCGACGGTGCGATGGTGTTCAACAGCGAGATGATGAACTGCGGTTGGAAGTCCCCGAAGGGCAGCTACGTGCAGAGCTGACGCCATAGGTTTGACGCCGTAAGCAAATAAACGAAACGGCCGCAAAACGCCGAGTGGGGGTTCGAATCCATTAAGGATTCGAACCCCCACTCGTTTTTCGTTGCCGATTGGCAGCGAAACGTCACAACGAAGCCGTCACTTGGTGATGGTGTTGTAGGTAGGCAGGTTGGTGTAGTCGAACGACACGTTCTTCACGTTCGTCGCGGACGCGGCGGCGACGTTGTCGTTCCACAGCGGAATCACCGGCAGGTCCTTGGCCAGCACTTCCTGCGCCTTGGTGAAGTCCTCGGTTCGCTTCTTTACGTCGGTCTGGGCGAGCGCGGCGTTCAGGAGCTTGTCGAATTCCGCGCTCTTGTAATCACCATCGTTCGAACCATGACCGTCAGCGGAGCTGGAGGCATATAGCGGATTGAGATAATCTTCAGCGGACGGGTAATCCAGCATCCAGCCGGCACGGAACGCGGTTTTGATGGTGCGGTTGGTCACCTGGTTACGCACGTCGCTGAACGTGGCGTACGGCTCGCCGGCGGCGTCGATGTCGAGTGTGTTCTTGATCTGGTTGCACACGGCATCGACCCATTCCTTATGGCCGCCATCGGCATTATAGGCGATTCGGAAGTTGCCGGACCATGGCTTGATGGCATTGGCTTTCTTCCACAGTTCCTTGGCCTTGGAAGCGTTGTACTTCAGGTTGTCGCCGTTCTTCTCCAGCTTCTTCACATATTCGGGGACGAGCGGTGAAGTGAAATCGGTGGCCGGGGTCTTCGTGTTGTTGTAAACCTTCTTGACGATCTGGTCGCGGTTGATGGCCATGGAAATGGCCTGACGACGCAATTGGCCTTCCTTGTCGTTGCCGAAATGCTCAAGACGTTCCGGAATGACGAAGGACTGGAATGAGGATCCTGCCTGGCTGTAGGCGATCACGCTGGAATCCTGACGGAAGGTCTTCACCGCGGACTGTGGAATCTGATCCATCACGTCGAGGTTGCCGGACAGCACGTCGGAGTAAGCGGAATCCTCGTTCGTGTAGACGCGGTATTCGATGCCGTTGTTGGATACCTTGCGGCTGCCCTTGTAATCCTTGTTCGGCACGATGATGATGTTCTTGTCATGCGACCAGGACTTGAACTTGTACGGACCATTGCCAATCGGAGCCTGACCGAACTTCTTGATGTCCTTAAATGCCACGCTCGGCAGCGGGAACATGGATTGGTGCGCGAGCTTGGTCGGGAACACGGAATCAGGCTTGTTCAGCTCGACGACCAGCGTGTAGTCGTCCGGGGTGGAAAGACCGGAAAGTGTGGCCTTCGGATCGACGTTCGGATCCTGCAGCTCGTCATAGCCCTTGATGGTGGAGAAGCGGCTCGAGGTCTTCTGCGCGTTCTTCACATTGGCGGCGAAACTCCAGGTGTCGGCGAAGGAATGGGCGGTTACTGCCTCGCCGTTGGTGAACTTCCAACCCTTCTTCAGTTTGATCGTGTACTTGGTGGCATCCTCGTTCGGGGTGATACTCTCGGCGACTTCGAGATGTTGCCTGCCCTTCGCGTCGAAGCTCACCAGACCTTCGAACAGGTAGCGGATGACCTTGCCGCCGCCCATTTCGTTGGTGTCGCTCGGAATCAGACCGTTCTGCGGCTCGCTGTTGTTCACGGAAATCAGCGAGGTGTCGCTGGAATTGCTGGTGGCGGCGTTGTCATCGGATGACGAGCCGCACGCGGCGACCGACATCAGCATGGTTCCCGCCGCGGCCATGGCGACCAGACGGTGGAGCATGTTTCTCTTCATTGTTTTCTCCTCTGATGTTGACATTCCGTCGCTTATGACGGCGGAAAGACAATAGACGTGATTATAGGAGTTTTGTTAACCGAGCTCACTGCTCTGTCTCAATGTGAGATGGAACGTTTCCATACAAAAGGGCTAAGAGGGTAATGCAGGGAGGGAAGAGGGGCGGGATGCCGCTGAGAACATCAGTCGAAGCGGACGCCCTCGGGCTTGCTGGGCAGCGAGTACAGGAATGCTTGGATGATCAGCGAGATGCCGGCCATGCCGAGGCTGACATAGAACAGCGTGAGCAGCATTCCCGGGAAGCTGTTCGGGTCATGAAAGTCGAGTTTTGGTGGCTCGTGGGGGATGACCATGATCATGCCGATTTCGATGATGACCAGGCCGAACGCAATGACGACCAGCATCGCAAGGGCCAGAATGGTGCCGACGTGCCCAAGCAGAAACCACCAGCCGGTGCGGTTGGCATCATGCAGCCTTCTGAAGGAGATGGCCATGATCGGTACCATGGTGGCCAGCATCCACAGTATTCCGGACACCGTTCCGGCAGCCGGAATAAGGAATATCAGCACGCTGACCGGAATGAAGAACAGCATGGCGAGCCAGAACTCGCGTCTGCTGGAACGCCCCCGAAACTCCATGTAGCCGATGAAAAAACGTTTGACGGCATCAATGAAACCGCAGTGGTAGTCGGGCGTCCATGTGCCGTTGCCGCTGTAGGGGAATCGCATATTCGTAAAGCCTTCTTCTCAATGAAACGCATACGCTGGATTCGCGTCGCGCGTCCACCGACGGTGGTGTGCGGCCATCGTAACATGCTGCTATTCGCCCATAGCGCAACCGTTGCAATCGCAATGATTCGGCGGATTTTCCCGCAATATGGCGTGTGTGGCCGCCCATAGCGTCGGTCACACACGAAAGACGGAAAACTTTAAAGCAAACCGTCCGCCTGCAACGCGTCATGCATACGGTTGAGGCAATCCACCAGCAGCGGATACGGCATCGCCATGTTCACGCGCGCGCAGCCGGCTCCCGCGCGGCCGCACGAACGGCCGTCGGTCAGCGCCACCTTCGCCTTCTCAAGGAAATACGCGGCCGGATCGTCAATGCCAAGCGGGCCGAAATCCAGCCATGCGATATACGTGCCGCGTGGGCGAATATAGCCAACGCCCGAGAACCGCGTGCTCATCTGCTCATCGAACAACCCAAGATTGCGTCGCACGTAGGAAAGCGCGTCCTGGAACCACGGATCGCCCTCGTTGTAGGCGGTGGTGGTGGCGATCGCACCGATCGTGGCGGTCTGATGCTCGCTCCACTCCGCACGTTCCGCCCACATCTCACGGTCCGCCGGATTCGTCAGCAGCACCTGCGCGCACTTCGTACCCGGAATGTTGAACGACTTCGACGCGCTGGTGGCGGTCATAGACTGCCGCGCGGCCGCCTCGCTGATGGTCGGATACGGAATATGACGCCCCTCGAACACGAACGGCGCGTGAATCTCATCATTGAAAATACGCACGTCGTACCGTTCCGCCAGCTCGCACAGCCGCTGCTCCTCGGCCAACGTAAGCACCTTGCCGATCGGATTGTGCGGATTGCACAGCACGAACGCATGGCAGCCAGCCGCGAACGCGCGTTCGATGGCGTCGAAATCGAACAGCCATTCGCGCTCGCCGGTCGTTTCGTCGGTTCCCTGAAGCATTTCGATTTCAATCACGTCGACGTCGTACAGCTTCGGCACGCTCAGGAACGGCATGTACGCGGGCGTCGGCACGACCACGGCATTGCCGGCGCCGACCAGCTCGCGCAGGAAGATCTCGTACGCTTCCAACACGTCCGGCACCACGCGGATGATGTCCGGATCCACGTCCCAGCCGTAGTGGCTTTTCTGCCAGCCGGCGCACGCCTCGGCCACGCGGCGCTTCCACGGTTCGGGAATGTAACCGAGTTTGCAATGGTCGCAGGCGCTGTCGATGGCCTGCTGGATGCACGGCGCCAGGCCGTAGTCCATTTCCGCGATGAACGCGCCGATACAGCCGGGGTAGCGGGTCCACTTGTCGGAACCGACTTCGGCCAGATCTGCGGCGGTGGTGCGATCGATGGCATCGGCATCAAAGCCGGAAAAAATACGATTCTGCTTTTCCATGCGTTCCAGCATAGCCGCCGCCCGGTTACGCGTGTTGCGATGCCGTAACGCACATACGACGGCTGCCATATGATTGCATTATGCGATTGCTGTCATGCGGTTGCCGTTAGAACCGTTGGAAACGCATGACAGCGCTGCGGAAGAACGGATTTCAGCTTCCCAGGAACGCTGGAATCGCGGCCGCCGCCGCATAGCCGGCGCGGTACATGCGTTCCAGACCTTCGAACGACTTGCTCAGCGTGTTCAAGCCGTACATGCTTTCCGGCGCGAGGATGAGCACACGGCCATCCTTCTCGTATTCCTTGGCCAACGCCACCTCGTCGTTGTACGTCTGATAGCGGTTCATCAGCTTTTCCGCGGCCTCCGGGTGCGTGCGCTTCAGGATCGTGGCCGGGCCGATGTCCTTCTTCTGTTCGCGTACGGTGTCTTTCGGACGGGTGAGAATCACCACGATGCGGTCATAGCCGTCATCGATGGCCTTCTGCACCGGAATCGGATCAGCGATGCCCCCGTCGTAATACGGGACGCCGTCGATCACATACGGTTCGCACGCCACCGGCACCGCCGATGACGCCTTCATGATGTCGTAATTGTCGTAGCCGACGTCCGACTTGTCGAAATACTTCGTGGAACCATCGTCCGCATTGCAGGCCACCACGGTGAATTCGGTCGGATTCGCCGCAAACGCCTCGTAATCCACCGGATTCTCGCCATCGTGGTTGCTCAGCGTGCTGTACACATAATCGAGGTTCGCGTAATTGTGGTTCTTCACATAGCTGTCGAAGCTCGCGTATTCCTTACGGAACGCGTACTGCGTGTAGAACGTGTGGTTTCGCCCGTGCTGTCCGGAAATGTAGGAAACCATATTGGCGCTGCCGGCGGAAACACCATAGCAATGGTCGACATGTATGCCGTCCTCCAGCATGCGGTCCATCACACCCGCGCCGTAAATCGCGCGGAAACCGCCGCCGACGTCGATCATCGCTGTCCTGTTGGCCATATGCGCCCGTCCTTTCGCAAGTCCGTCCCTTTTGCCGGGTTTCATTCGACTTTACGCGGTCTGTCGGGACATTCGCGCTCAGCGATCAAGCAGCGACTGCGCCAACTGCGCGATTCGTGCGGAAGTGTCGGAATTGGCCAGATCGATGCTGCCTTCCGCGTCTTCCGGAGCGAGCTTGCCCAACGATTCGAGCACCACGCCAAGGTGACGTACGGTGCCTTCATTGCCGTCGATGATCGCCGCCGTATCAGGCAGCAGTTCGCGGAAATAATCGCGGTAGAACACGAAATGCGTGCAGCCGAGCACAACGGAGTCGATCGTGGACAGATCGTATTGGTCGAAATACTGGTGCAGCGTGCGCATCACCACATCATGGTCGTCAAGCTGCCCATGCTCCACGATCTCCACCAGACCGGGGCAGGGCTCCGGAAAAATCGTATGGTCGGCCTTGAAACGGTCCATCAGCACGGCGAACTTGCGTTCACGCAACGTCAGGGGAGTGGCGGCCACGATGACGCGCTGACGCTTGCCGTGACCACGGTCGCAAGCCACCTTCAATGCCGGCTCCATGCCGATGATCGGAATGTCGTATGTGTCGCGCAGTTCGTTGGCTGCGGCGGAAGTGGCGGTATTGCAGGCGATCACGACCGCTTTCACGCCTTGTTCCACGAATCGTTTCACAATGACGTCGGACAGTTCGCGCACCTGTTCGGGCGATTTCGTGCCGTACGGAGCGTTCGCGGAGTCGCCGAAATACAGCACATGCTCGTTCGGCATGTCGCGTCGAATCTCACGCGCCACGGAAATACCCCCCAAACCGGAATCGAAAACGCCGATAGGTGCCGTTGAAGCCATACGTCCTCCTTTGCCATCGCGCGCATGCCCGCAGGCGCATACGCCAAACGCTTTCAATAGCCTACCGCGTGTAGAGTGAACTGGTATGAGCATTCCAAGCATTGTTTACAAAGCGCACGCCACCGGCAACGATTTCGTGGTGTATCTCGACGAAGACGGTACGCACGAGCCGACCGCCGATGAAGTGCGATTCCTGTGCGACCGCCATTTCGGCATCGGCGGCGACGGCCTGATCCGTCTGGCGCATCCGCAGGCGGTGTCCGATGTGAACGAAAGGCAGATCGCCGATTGCGCGGCGGGCGATGCGGACTGGTTCATGGACTACCGCAACGCGGACGGCTCGCTGGCCGAGATGTGCGGCAACGGCACACGTGCGATCACGCTGTTCGCGCAGCGGCAGGGCATCGCCGACCAGCCGGGCGGCAAGCCATTCCATCTCGGCACCCGCGCCGGCGTGAAGATCCTGACTTCGCTCGGCGATGTGCCAGGGCTTGGCAAGGACGTGTTCCAGGTGGAGATGGGCGCATGGAAGCGCGGCGACGTCGACGGTTACGAAGTGACCATTCCGGGCACGTCCGGTTCCGCGCGCGGCACGTTCGTGGACATGGGCAATCCGCACGTCGTGGCCGTTCTTGAGGATGCGTTCGCCAGCTTGCCGAACGTTGAAGACCTTGATCTGGTCACCAAGCCGGTCGTCGCGCCCGAGATTCCGTCGGACCAGAACGTGGAGTTCGTGCGCATCGACGAGCAAAGCGAAGGCGACGATGCGGGCGAGGCCACCATGCGCGTCAACGAACGCGGTTGTGGCGAAACCTTGTCGTGCGGCACGGGCCTATGTGCCACCGCCATCACGTTGCGCGCCAAAACCGGCATCGACCATTGGACCATCACCGTACGTGGCGGCACCTTGCGTGTTGACGTGACCGACGAAGACGTGAAGCTTACCGGCAGCGCCACCATCGTGGGTAAAATCGAACTGCTGTAACCGCTGCGGCAGCAAACGAAAAGCGGATAGGCAAAAGGCCGGCCACGCAGGGTCGGCCTTCATCGTAAAAGGTTCTATGCAAACCGTATCAGGCGAACAGCATCGGGCCGTCCTTGACGAGAATGACCACGATCAACGCCACAATCCACACCACATCGACCATCAGATCGAAATTCAGCCGGTAATACTTGCGCAATCCAGCATGACCGGACGGCATATCCTGCACGGCCACCGTGGCATGCGACAACGCCATGAACTGCACGGTGGTGGAGAACATCAGCACCAGACACCACGGACACATCGCGTTGATGACGAACAGCGACTGCGTGGTCAGCCAATACGAATACGCCAACGCGGCAAGGCCTCCAAGCCACGTGCACAGCGCGAACCAACGTGGCACGGCCATCTTGGCCAGTCCGATCACCGCGATCGTCACGAACACCGATTCGGCGGCAATGCCGAAGAACGCGTTCGGGAAGCTCAATCCGGCGAACTTCACGATTTCCGCCTGCCAGGATTCGGCCACCGTGGAACAGGACAGCACGGCGTTCACATCGCAGTTGAGCTTCTGCCCGGGATTGCGTGCCATTTTCAGCGTGTCCGCCGACAGAATGAACGATACGAGCAATGCCACCGCCGAAGCGAGCAGCATGATCAGATACGTCCACGTTGCGCCGTGACGCCACCCGCGCGGCTTCGTGCAGTCGTCGTCCATGGCGACGGCTGTGCCGACGCTCGTTTCGTCATCGGCTGCGTCCACAGCGGCCTGGCCTTCAAAATCGCTCATCGTCAATCCTTGGAAAATCAAAATACAAACGTTGTCATGTCTCAGTCTACGCGAAAAACCGCGGATTCGAGCTTACGATAGTCATATGAGTCACGTGAGTTACGCGGAACCACCCGCACAAGGTTGGGATATTCATTGCCATACCGTCTTTTCCGACGGTACGGAGACGCTGCGCACGCTGGTGGAGCAGGCAAGGAAGCTTGGCTTGCATGGTGTGGCGATTGCCGACCATGACACCACCGCCGGCTGGGACGAGGCGACGGAAGCCTCGGAGGAAATCGATTTGCCGTTGCTGCTGGGCACGGAAATCACCGCCGTCGACGAAGATGTGTCCGTGCACATGCTCGCCTTCCAATACGATCCGTCCAACGAGCATATTTCCAGCATGTTCGCCAACACGCGTGCGGCGCGATTGCGGCGTACGAAACGCATGGTTGAGCGGCTGTCGCAGGATTTTCCGATTACGTGGGACGATGTGCTCGCCCAAGTGAAGGAAGGGGAGCGCACCACAATCGGCCGTCCGCACATTGCCGACGCGCTGGTCGCGGCGGGCGTGTACGAGACGCGTTCCGACGCGTTCGCCGACGCGGTGAGCGCCAAATCCAAGTATTACATTCCCACGCCGTCGCCGTCGACGCACGAGGTCATCGCCGCCGTCAAGGGGGCGGGCGGTGTGGTGGTCGCCGCGCATGCGGGCGATCCGCAACGCAACCGCCGGCTGCTGTCCGACGAGCAGCTTGACGCGATGATCGCCGACGGCTTGGACGGCTTGGAAGTATGGCATCGCGGCAATCCTCCGGAACAGCGGGAACGATTGCTGACGATTGCCGCACGGCACGATCTGCTGGTGACCGGCGGCTCGGACTGGCATGGCAAAGGCAAGCCGAACGGTCTGGGCGAGAACCTTACCGACGACGACACCGTACGCGAAATCCTGCATCGGGGTGTGGATTTGATCGGTCGCGTCGGCAGCTCACATGCCGCATGAAATCCGGATATGGAATTTCCAAGCGTGAACCGGATACATGAATCGAATATGAAAAAGGCGCCGAACCTGATATGGTCCGACGTCTTTTTCATTTGGAACGTGTCCAACGCGTTTGCAGGTGACGATCAGAGATTGCCGAAGCCGACGGCGTGCTTGGTTTCGGAACCGATGATGGCATAGCCGAGAGAACCGGCCGGCACCACGATGCGACGGCCCTTGTCGTCGGTCAGGTTGATGGTCTTGCCATTCTCCACGGCCTCGGCGATGACGTTGTTCACCTCGTCGGCGCTCTGCTCGGTGCTGAAGGTGACGGTGCGTGCCACGTTCTGAATGCCCAGTTCGATATCCATGATGCTCCTTGTAAGGGTGTTCGTGTGCAAAGTCGTTTGCAATGTATGCGCTTATTCTACGCGCGGTTTCTCATCGGTGGCGTCCTCGGCCTGCAGCCGGTCGACCTCCGCTTTGGCCTTCTGCATAGTGGCCTCATCGCGTTCGAGCAGCGGAATGAGCATGGTCGCCGCTTCGCTATGGGCTTGAGGAATTTCCTCCTCGTTCGTGTCGTCGCTGCCATCGGCGGTCTGCAACGTGCTGATCACAATGGTCGAACTGGACGGCAACGACTCGTGACGCTCCCTCGCGGACTGCTCCGGAACGAACGTGCTGACGGGGGATTCCTCACGTTCGCTCGTATCGTCCGAATCGGCACTGCCGGAAACCGTGCCGGCGGAGGCGATATGTTCGGCGGCAGTCACATCGAACGCTTCCGTGGCGTCATCGACGATCTGCTTCGTCTTACGGACGGGCTGGGAGCCGGTGACGTCGAAATCGCCGGTCCTGTCATCATCCATATCGGTCGCGTCGATATGACGTTCGCCGGTCGCGTCGGCATCGTTATTCTGCTGCGCCGCCGCCTGCCTGCGACGTTCCGATTCGTCCAGCAACGTGCCCACGGTGATGGTGCTCGGCGGACGGTTGCCGGCCTTCTGCTCGTCCTGACGCGTCTCGCTCGGCCTGTGGTTCTTCGCGGTGAGCATACCCAACTGGTGAGCCAAACGCTCCACCTGCGCCTTGAACTGCATGATCTTGACGCTATCGGCCTGATTCAACGCGCTGATGAAATCGCCCACCTGTTCCATCTGCAGCCACAGGTTGGCGCGCAGCATGATCAGATCGTCCAAACGATTGCCCAGCATGCGTCCATACGCGCTGAGCAACGCATTACGGTGGTTCTCGTCAAGCTTGGAGAAAATCCACGCCAAATCACGTGCCGGATCATTGACCTGCATATCCTGCCAGTTCGTGATGGCGGTGATCGACGAGCCCGAGAACAGCACATCGCCGTCGGACAGGCCACCATGCACCGGACAGGTGGCGAACGACCACAGGCCGTCCGTTTCAAGAACGTCGGACCAGCTCGTCGTGATTTCCTGCGGCACATGGCCAGCCTGACGCAAACGCTTGATCCATGCGGTCAGCTGCGCGCGAATCTGCCCCGTGGAGAACACCGGATAGCCGGCCTCCTGCAAAAAATCCGGACGAAGACGGTGTATCGCGCCCAACGCGGTGCCCACGCTGGCACAGTCGTCCAACGTCAGCAGCGTCAGCGGACGTGCCTGACCATCATGATGCGTGGCGATCATCACGGAAACGTCTCCTGTGACGGACCTCTCCTGTTCGCCGTTGGAGAACGCCAGAACGCGATCGACGTCGAACCCCAATCCGCCCAACTCGCGGTTGCCCATCAACGTCTGCGCGGCACGCACGCGACCAGCGAGACGCTTGCGTCCCTTCGGCGTGTTCGAAGCGAACGTGTCATACAACTTGCCCGCGGCGTCCTGCACCACGGCATGATCAATGCCATACCCCTTGTCGGTGGCGTTGACCTGCTCGCTGTCACGCGTGCCAGCGATGGTGGCGTTCGGCATCGCCGCGCTCGCCAAGGCGGCCATCATAAATCTGCTTCGTTCGGTCACAATTCCAACCTTAATACACACTGAAGGCTAATAAGGGCGCGACTTGCCACGAATTCACGGTTAATCGCGCCGATGACGTCCGTCTCGTCACGCAATCTGCCACAATGGAGCATATGGATGCAACAGCGGAAGCGATTCTCGACGGACTGGACGATGCGCAGCGCATGGCGGCGACCGCCGTGCGCGGACCCGTCCGTATCATCGCCGGCGCAGGTGCCGGCAAAACGCGGACCGTCACCCGAAGAATCGCCTACGCATGCGCCATCAAGGCATGGGATCCGCACGCCACGCTCGCCGTGACCTTCTCCGTCAAAGCGGCCGCGGAAATGCGCAACAGACTATCCCAACTCGACGTCGCATCCGACGTCAAAGCCGCCACCTTCCACTCCGCGGCACTACAGCAACTCCGTCGGATCTGGCCAGACGTATGCGAAGGGCCCATGCCGTTCATCTCACGCAATCCGCGCGAAATCGTGGAACATTCCCTACGCCGAGTCACCACCCAGCAGGTGGACGACGACACCGTGCGCAACCTGCAAGCCGAAATCAACTGGTGCAAAATCTCGCTCATCGCGCCGGAAGACTATGAACGCGTCTGCGCGGCCATCCACCACCAGCCGCCGGCAGGACTGGAACCAAGCCAATTCGTGGATGTCTACAAAGCCTACGAAACCGAAAAAACCAATCGCAACGAAATCGACTTCGACGACATCCTGCTCATCACCTGCCACCTCATCGAAAGCGACGAAGACGTGGCGGCCAGCATCCGCTCCGGCATCACATGGCTCACCGTCGACGAATACCAAGACGTCTCGCCCCTGCAGCATCGGCTGCTCACCCGATGGCTCGGTGACAACCGCAACATCTGCGTGGTCGGCGACCCGGCACAGACCATCTACTCGTTCGCCGGAGCCAGCAGCTACAACCTGCTCAACTTCGCCTCCGAATTCGGACCCCTCACCGCCGACGTCAGACTCAACAACGACTACCGTTCCACCCCGCAGATCGTCAACTACGCCAACCGCGTGCTCGAAGCCTCACCGCAACGCGCCGACTATCTCAAACTCAACTCCAAGCGAGACCAAGGCCGCCGAGTCGCGCAAACCGTCTACAACAGCGATCTCGAAGAAGCCCGGGGCGTGGCTGCACGCATCCGCAGACTCGTGGACGAGGGAGCATCTCCGGGCGACTGCGCCATCCTCACCCGAGTCAACGCGCAGCAGAAAATCCTCTGCCGGGCACTGGGCGAACAACACCTGCGCTACCGCGTCAAACGAGACAGCGGATGGCAGAACTCCGCGCTCGCGGATGACGCTCAGACCCGCTTGGCCATGTTGGAAGCACTTGGCGCAGGCGGCGACGTTAAAGGCGTGACCATCTCCACCATCCATGCCTCCAAGGGCCTGGAATTCAAACACGTGTTCCTGATCGGATGCTCCGAAGGGCTGATTCCATACGGTTCACCACCCGAAGGCGACCTTCTGGAAGAGGAACGGCGATTGATGTACGTGGCGGTCACGCGTGCCGAAGACACACTCGACGTGTCCTATGCGCGCGCCCGCGAAGACGATGGGTCCGATCGCGGGCGCAGGAAATCACGCTTCTTCCGGTGACTGCGGGTCGCCGGAAGCGTTCGTATCGTCGGCGTCATCTGTACCGTCGGCGTCGTTCGTGCCATCGGCGTCATCGCCCTTGTGCTCTTCCTCGTCGAGCAGCTTGGACAGTTCGGCATCCCAATCGATGCTGTCCGGAATATCCTGTTGCGCCGTGGTCTGTTCCGTACCGGTAGTGGCGGATGCGGCGCCGTTCTCTTCGTTGGAGTTATCCTCGGACTGTTCGTCCGGCAGTTGCGGCAGCAGATCCGGATGCGACCATTTCGCGTCGCGCGCCTCGGGGCCTTCCTGCGCGCCGATGCTTTCCCACAGCGCGGCCGCCTCACGCATGCGCTTGGGGCGCAATTGCATGCCCATCAGGCTTTCGAACGTGCGTTCCGCAGGGCCTCCGATGGCGCGTTCGCGGCGCAACATCTCACGAAGCTGTTCGATATGCGGAATATGCGCCATGCCCGCACGCCACACGACGGCATCCACCCAGCCCTCCACCAAGGCAAGCAGATTCTCCAACGCCTTCATGGCCTGCTTCTGCTCCGGAGTGTCCGGGAACGCCACCTTGGTGATGTTCACCGCGCTGGCCATGGAATCCGGATCGATGGAATCCGCCTCACGGATCTGCTCCTCCATGGCATCCATGTCGATGGTGATGCCACGCGCGTATTTGCCCAGCAGCGCCTCGAAGCGGGGCATCAGCCACGGCACGGAGGCGAACAGCCTGGCATGCGCAAGCTCCTGCAGCGCAAGATAGCCCATCACTTCGTTCACGTCGATGTCCAGCGACTTCGCGTATTCGGTCACGTTCTGCACGATCAGTCCGCCGGCGGGATTCTTCAGCAGCGCGATGCCCTGATCGAAGCTGCCGCGCACCTCATGGGACAGGTCGCCGGCGGCACGCCCCAACTGCATGGCGAACGACGTGTTGCCGACGAATCGCATCAGCTTCGCCGGATTCTTCATCTCGTCCGGAATCGGAATTTCGATGGGGCCTGCGAAAACCCCGGAAATCTCGGTCTGGATTTCGCCGTCGCCGAAACGCTGCGACAGAATCGAAGCCAGAGCGTCGTTCATCGATTCGGCCACGGGGGAGGCGAACTGCGCCCACGCGTCGATTGTGTCCTCCACCCAGCCGGCGCGGGTGAGCAGCTGCGTCTCGCCTTGCGCCGGGTTGAACTCGCAAGCGGTATCAAGCCACAGGTTCGCCTCGCTGATGGCACGTCTTGCGATTTCGCCGGTTTCGGCGTTCACGCTGCTGTCCGATCCGGCACCATTCGCCTGCTGCAACGCGAGCGATTTCGCCAGTTTGATGTTGATCGGCCCCTGTTCCACGGCCTGCTGCATATCTCCCATGGTGTTGAGTCCGCCGGCGGTGAACGCCTGCATCATGGACTTGACCTCTTCGGGCTTGGGCAGCGTGCTCGGATCCTGACTCATCAGCTGGTCGCGTACGGCTTCCGGCATGTTGGAAAGCTGGTTCCATGCCATCTCGCCCTGAATCGGTCCGAAGCAATCGATAAGCCACTGGCGGATCGCATTCTCATCCATACCGTTTCCTGCCTTTGTTCCACGCGATTGTTAAGTTCGTTGCCTTCCATAGTATGGGAGGCATGGCCGATATGCAGGAAACACAGCGAGTTCACGCCAAAAGCACACGTAACGGGTCGTCTCAAGGCCTTCTGCCACGTATCAGACGACGTTGGCGTCAGGTCGGACGGTGGTTCGATGTTCGCCCTTGGCGATATCTCGCCGGACCGATCGTGGCTGTGCTCTGCGTGCTGGTGCTTATTGCGCCCAGCGCGTACGTGGTGCAGGAGCCGGGACCGACCCAGGACGTGCTCGGAAAAGTCGAAGGCAAGCAGGTCATCGACGTGTCCGGCGTGAAGACGCATAAGGACTCCGGCAAACTACTGCTCGTCACCGTCAACGCCTCAGGCGTTCCCGGATATCCTGTGACCAACGCGCAGGCGTTGCTGGCATGGGCCAATCCGAAGGCCACGGTGATTCCGCAGGAGGCCGTGTTCCCCGTCGGACAAAGCGCCAAGGACTATGCGAAGGAAAGCAACAAGGAGATGTCCTCATCGCAGAACGCCGCGGCCACGGCCGCGAAGCGGTTCCTCAAGGCGCACGGTTATGACGTGTCCGGTATGAAGGTGTCCATGCACGTCGACGACATCGGCGGCCCGTCCGCGGGCATGATGTACACGCTCGGTCTGATCGACAAGGTGACCGGAGAGCAGCTTTCCGGCGGGAAGACCATCGCGGGTACCGGCACGATGAACGCCAAAGGCAAGGTTGGCGCGATCGGCGGCATCCGGTTGAAGATGATCGGCGCGAAGCGTGACGGGGCCACGTGGTTCCTTGCCCCGGAATCCAACTGCTCCGACGTGGTCGGGCACGTGCCACAGGGCCTCCACGTGGTGAAGGTGGGCACGTTGGACGAGGCGTACGACGCGCTGGTCGCCATCCGCGATGGTAAAGGCGGTTCACTGCCGCAATGCACCGTCAAGCAATGAGCGTGCGGCGGAAGGAGATAGGCGTGATACAGGCGGAAATCGCCGTTTCATCTCGAAAAGTGGGCGATTCCGGCGTTCGTAACGTATATGTTCGAGCAGTGTTGGTATATTGACGAACGTGAATCAAACGGCATCTGATAACGCTGAAGAATTCGGTTTCCACGCCGGCGACCTGGTACAGGAATGGCTGTGGGACGATGATGTGGATGACTCGATCCGCGCCAAGATCGAGGAACTGACCGGTGAGGAGCTGGTCGACGAGGATTATGACTCCGCAGTCGACGGTGTGATCATCTGGTGGCGTGATGGCGATGACGAGGACGAACTGGCCGACACCATTGTCGATGCTTATGCGGTTCTCGGCGATGACGGCCCGCTGTGGGTGCTCACCCCGAAGCCGGGACGTCCGGGTGCCGCAAGCTCCAGCACCGTGCAGTCCGCGGCCAAGACCGCCGGCATGAACGCCGCCACTCCGCTGACCGTCAGCTCCGATTGGAACGGTATTCACCTGCGCGCGTTCGGCAAGGGCAAGTAAACCAAGACTTTTCGCGATTTTTCTCGCGTATACGAAAATCCCCCGGGCCCATTGGGCTTGGGGGATTTCGCTATTACGTGGACTTTCCGGCAAAACACAAACAAAACGTGGGCGGAATGTGGGCAAAACACGGGTGCGCGCGTTGATATTACGCGGGATGATATGCGATTCCTTGATTTTTCACGGCGTTGCGAAAAGTGGGCGATGAGGGATTCGAACCCCCGACATCCACCGTGTAAAGGTGGCGCTCTAACCAACTGAGCTAATCGCCCGCAACGAACTACTGTACCGTATCCGCGCGATGAGCCGCACTCGTGTGTCGGCATGGCGGATATGATGCCGCTTGATCGGTACGAAACCGCCGTGTGAGCGATGAGCCGCACGTGTCGATTCACTGAATTTTCATCTTTTGCGGCGTCTGCGTCGAATCAATCACGTAAAGTAGTGACGTTAATACGTGTAGCAGGAGGTCGAACGCCAATGGCACAGGAACCTGAAACCGAGAAGAACGCATCGGGAATCGCTCATGCCACGAAGCGAAAGTGGGGCTACGATGCGGAACAGGTGGATGCTTTCCTTGAACGTGCGCACATGCTGTATGAAGGTGAGGGCGCGCAACTCACCCAGCATGATATTCAGAACGTCTCCTTCGAACTGGTCAAGGGCGGCTATGTGATCGCCCAAGTGGATGCCGCGCTTGCCCGTCTGGAACGTGCCGTGGTCGACAAGCAGACCACGTGGGAAATCTCCCAGCATGGCCGTGTGGCATGGAAGGCGCAGACCGAGGACCTGTTCAAGAAGCTCGACGCGCATGCCGAACGCGAGCACGGCCAACGGTTCAAGCCGGGCGAGGGCAAGAATCCGAGCTACGACCGCAAGCAGGTCGACAGCGTGATCGACAAGTGCCTGACGAAAGCCGCCGGCGAGCTGGGTGTTGAGGAAGTCAGTGAAGCGGACGCCAAGGCGATCGCCGACACGAATTCCCAGACCTTGAGCAACGTGATCTTCACTCAGCGCAAAGGCAAGAGGGGATACGACGAACGTCAGGTGGATTACTATCTGGCCGCCTGCGCGCAGTTGCTGACCCGACTCGAATCGTATGCGCGCGTCGCGGATTTCGTCGGTGAACCCTCCGAAGAGGCGATGGCCGCGGCCGCACCGTCCGTTGCCCCGGCTTCCGGCGATTCCGCAGCTGGCGAAACCCAGATGATCGCACCGCTGTTCGCAGCTCCTTCCGCCACGGTTCCGGCTGCTCCGGTTCTTCCTACTGTGCCAACCGTCACGCCGAGCGAAGAGGATTCCTTCGACGCGCTGAACAAGGCCGAGCATGAGATCTTCACGTCCGCGGTCACCTCCCCGGTGAGCGTGCCTGCCACGCCGATGAACACTCCGCCTGCGGTTCCGGTGGTTCCGCCGGTGTTCCAGCCGCAGACCGATTCCGCTTCTTCCGCGCCGAGCGCCGTTGAAGAGACCCAGGCGTTCGATCCGCTTGCCGATGATGCGATGGAAGATGCCGCGCCAAAGGCTCCGGCTCCGACCGCGACCGATTCGCAGGCTCCAGCCGCTCCGGCATTCTCGCCGGCTCCGGTTGAACCCGAGCCGCAGCAGGATCCGTCTTTGGCCGCGTTGGCGCATCTGGCCCACACCATCAATGAGACGAACCAGACGGAAAACACGTTCACGCCGCAGGTTCCGAGCCTGTCCGCGTCCGACTTGCCTCAGGTCACCACCGGTTCGACGAGCCTGAGCTCCCTCGCAGCCTCGGTGCCGCCATCCTTCACGCCTGAACCGGCCGCTCCGGCCACTCCGGTTCCGGTTGTTGAACAGGCTCCGGCCGAGCCGGCCGCTCCGGCTGAACCTGCCGTAGAACCGGCAGTTGTCCCGGCAACTGAACCGTCCGCCGAACCCGACGCGGACAAGCAGCAGGAGGACAAAAAGCCGGAACCAAGCCCGGCTTTCAGGTCGATTTTCCCGGCGTCGGGCAACGACGACAATCTCGATATTCCGGATCTGTCGTTCCCGTCCTTCGAGTGAACCAACGGTAATAAACAGGCTGGCGGAATCGTCAGCCTGTTCTCGCGTTTACACAATCCCAACTACACAGCCTCGACTACACAGTCCCAACTTACATAGTCCAAACTTACATAGTCCAAACCAATGCCGGAACATCGGCATATCATACGGAGAGCAGCGCATAACCCATGCAACCATCAACCGTAGTAATTCTGGGCTCCACCGGATCCATCGGCACCCAAGGCCTTGACGTCATCTCACGTCATCTCGACCGCTTCACCGTGACGGGTCTCGCCGCGGGCGGAGCACATGTCGAACTGCTTGCGCAGCAGGCGGCGAAATTCCATGTGCCAACCGTCGCGATCTTCTACAAGGAAGCCGTCCCCGCGCTACGTGAGGCGTTGGAACAGGTCGGCGCAGGCAACGTCAACATCACAGCCGGCCCTGACGCGGTGATCGCCATGGCAGGCTCCGGCGCCGACGTGGTGCTTAACGGCATCACCGGCTCCATCGGCCTCGAACCGTCCATCGCGGCACTGCAGGCAGGCTCCCAGCTGGCATTGGCCAACAAGGAATCCGTGGTGGCCGGCGGACACCTGCTGTTTAGCGCGCAGGTACGCGACAAGCAGATCAATCCGGTCGATTCCGAACATTCCGCCATCTGGCAGTCGTTGCGTTCCGGCACGCACGGCGAAGTGTCCAAGCTCGTCGTCACCGCGTCCGGCGGTCCGTTCCGCGGCTGGAAGCGCGACCAAATGACCGACATCACGCCGGAACAGGCCTTGAACCACCCCACATGGAACATGGGGCCGGTCGTGACCATCAACTCGTCCACGCTGATGAACAAAGGTCTTGAAGTCATCGAAGCAAGCCGACTGTTCGACGTGCCACCGAGCCGCATCGACGTGACCGTGCATCCGCAATCCATCGTGCATTCCATGGTGGAATTCCGCGACGGCGCCACCATCGCGCAGGCTTCGCCGCCGGACATGCGCCTGCCGATCGCCCTCGGCCTGTCCGCGCCGGAACGTCTCGGAAACGTCGCCGCCGCATGCGATTGGACGAAGGCGGCCACGTGGACGTTCGAGCCGCTCGACAACGAGGCGTTCCCCGCGGTGAACCTGGCCCGGCACTGCCTCGAATCGTCCGAAAAGCATACGGCCGTGCTCAACGCGGCCAACGAGCAGGCCGTCCACGCGTTCCTCGAACACCGTCTGCCATACCTCGGCATCGTCGACACCGTGCGCGAAGTGCTTGACGAGATGGACGCCGAACTGCGCGGCAACCCGCTGTTCGCTTCCGTGGAGGAAATGAGCCGACTCGAGCAGGAGGCTCGCGCCCGCGCCGACAAGCTGATAAACAAGTAAAGAGCACAAGCCGTAAGAACCATCGCGGGGCGCATAACGCGTCTCGCACATGCAAGGATCACGTATGCCAGAAATCGAAAAACCGTTCCGCAAAACCGGTGACGCGGCCATCAGCGAAAGCCCGCTGCATCCGCGCCGCAAGTCCCACCGCATCATGGTCGGCCCGGTGCCGGTCGGCGGGGGAGCGCCGATTTCAGTGCAATCCATGACCAATACGCTGACGGCTGACGTACCGGCCACCCTGCAGCAGATCGCGGAACTGACCGCGGCCGGCTGCGACATCGTGCGCGTGGCCGTGCCAAGCCAGGATGATGCCGACGCATTGCCGGAAATCGTCAAAAAATCGCCGATTCCGGTGATTGCCGACATCCACTTCCAAAGCAAGTACGTGTTCCAGGCCATCGACGCCGGCTGCGCGGCCGTGCGCGTGAACCCCGGCAACATTCGCAAATTCGACGAGGTCGGCCCTTCGATCTGCAAGGCCGCCACGGATGCGGGCATTTCCCTGCGCATCGGCGTGAACGCCGGTTCGCTCGATAAGGAGCTGTACGCCAAATACGGCGGCCCGACACCGGAGGCGCTGGTGGCGTCCGCGATGAAGGAAGCGCGCATGTTCGAAGACGTCGGCTTCCACGATTTCAAGATTTCCGTCAAGCACCATGATGTGGTCACCATGGTGCAGACGTACCGTCTGTTGGCTTCCAAGGGCGATTGGCCGCTGCATTTGGGCGTCACCGAAGCCGGCCCGACCTGGCAGGGCACAATCAAAAGCTGCCTGGCATTCGGCGCGCTGCTGGCCGAAGGCATCGGCGATACGATCCGCGTTTCACTGTCCGCGCCTCCCGTGGAGGAAGTGAAGGTGGGCTGCAAGCTGCTGGAATACATGGGATTGCGCCCGCGTAAGTTCGACATCATCTCCTGCCCGTCCTGCGGCCGTTCCCAGGTGGACGTGATTCAGCTGGCCAACGCGGTGACCGAAGGGTTGAAGGACGTGACCGCGCCGATTCGCGTGGCCGTCATGGGCTGCATCGTCAACGGTCCGGGCGAAGCTCGCGAAGCCGATTTGGGCGTGGCCTCCGGCAACGGCAAGGGGCAGATTTTCATCAAGGGCAAGGTCATCCAGACCGTGCCGGAAGACCAGATCGTGGAAACCCTGCTCGCCAAGGCGCAGGAGATCGCCGCGCAGATGGAGGCCGACGGCCAGGTGCCTGCCACCGCCACCGGTCCGGTGGTCGTGCCGGTGACGCAAAACGGCAACTGCTGAAAGCCATGTTCCAGCGTGCCGTCGGTAGCATGCAATCGCAGGCTTCTCAGCAAAGGCCGGTAGAATGAGCGGCGTGTCAGAGCAGGAACGTCAATCATCAGCCGCCAGCCAATCATTACGGCAAGAATCGGCTTCATCGCCCGCGCGTCCGCAACCGCAACATCAACCGTGGACGCGCGGGCGGCGACTCATGGTCAACCTGCCTATTTTCATCATGCTGCTGGGCATTCTGGTGTCTGTGGCCAATCTGACGGCATCCACATGGAACTACGAGCCGACCGAGCAGACCATCGAAACGCTTGACGCCAACACCGCCGTGACCTTCGCCAATCCATCCGGCGAAAAACTGGCGAAAAAAGGCGATTACGAGGTGGCGAAACGGTACGTCACCATCAAAGCGAAACGGCCTTCCACCGGTGAGATACAGAACATCAAAGTGCTGATCCGCAAACCGAAAGGGGCTGGGAACGGACGTCCCGGTGTGGTTTTCATGCACGGCGCCGGCTATGGCACCTGCGACAATTCCTTCGGCGACATGGCCTCCGACCTGTCTTCGGCGGGATTCGTGACGGCGGTGCTTGACAAGCCGGTCTGGTCCACCAACGACGCCAATCGCGACTACCCGGGTTCCGCCGCCATCTACGACCAGGTCATCAACCTCCTGCGGAAAATGGATACGGTGGACGCCTCCAAAGTGGGCATCTACGCCACTTCCGAAAGCACATGGATCTCATCGTATCTGCTGCAGCGCGATCCGGACGTCGCTTTTCAGGTGCTGCTCAGTCCGATGGTCTACGAGCCGCGGTATTCGCTGGGCTTCCTCGCCGCACAGGACTTCGCGCTCGTCGGCGCGCATGACGGCTACCAGTCGATCGTCCGCCGCGTATTCAATATCGACGCGTCCCTGTTCGGACTCACCAACCTCGACATCGACACGTTGACGCCGAAAGCGTATGCCATTCCGACATTGGTGGCATATGGCACGAAAGACGTCATGACCGCGCAGGTGGAAGGCACGGAGAAAATCGTCGATCTGGCTCACCAGGCCGGCAACTGGGACGTCACCATACGCACGTACCCCATCGCCAACCATGTGCTGAGGCTCGGCGACGAAGCCAATTCCGGAACCCCGTTCGCCGACGCGTACGTGGACGATGTGGTCGACTGGGCCGTCGGCACCACGCACGGACTCAAACAGACCAGCGAACGCGTGGCCGGCACCAGAATGTACCAGTCAATCGCAGTGCCATTGGACCTCAAAGCCAATCGCGGCCTGACCATCTACCTGGTCGCGTTGCATGCCAGCATGCTGGTGCTGCTGCTTGCCGCAGGCGTGCTGTGGCTCGCCGTGCTGATGCGTAAGATCTGGGCGCGTGCCCACGGACGACGGTATCGGCTGGGGCTTGCGCAAGGGTTCAAAAACTCGCTGGTCACGTTGACTATCGCCACTATGGCCACGTTCGTGCTGTTCTGCGCCGGCCTTGGCGATGTGATCATGGGTGTGGTCAAACTGGCATGGGGCAGTGCCCCAGTGGAGAATCCGGGCGTGATGTATTGGAGCTGGCCGGTGATCCAGATCGTGTGCGTCGCCGTGGTGTGGGCATGGTCCCGCGTGTTCATGCGGCTGATCGAAGAGGCAACCCATCGAGGCATCGCGCAGTGGCCGCCACGTAAGGGTGCTATCGGCGAAATCGTCAGCGGACGGCAGCCGGTGCTGGCTTCCACGCGGTTCGGACGCGTGATGTTCTGGCTGACCGTGGCCGCCATGTTCTGCGTATTGCTGGTGTTCGCGTTCTGGGGGCTGTTCATCTACTGACGGGGCGAATGTATCTCGGAACGCGCACGTGCGGCGAGCGTATGCATAACAGGATGCGATGAACGGCAAGAAAAGGAGGTGCGATGCCGCTGTATCAAGACGAAGGCGTGGTGCTGCGCACCGCCAAACTCGGCGAAGCCGACCGCATACTCACCTTGCTCACACGTGACCATGGCAAAGTACGCGCCGTCGCGAAAGGCGTGCGCCGTACCAAATCGCGTTTCGGAGGCCGACTCGAACCGTTCATGCGCGTGGCGCTGCTCATTGCGGAAGGCCGTTCGCTCGACGTCGTGTCCCAAGCCGAATCGATCGCCGCGTATGCAGGGCCGATTTGCGCCGATTTTCAAGCGTATACGGCGGCGAACGTGATCTGCGAAACCGCCGACAATCTGGTCGCCACGGAAAAGGAGCCTGCGGTCGCACAATACCGGCTTGTATTGGGCGCGTTGAACGCGCTTGCCAAACATGCGCACGAGCCATCCACGATTGGCGATTCGTACGTGCTGCGCGCACTGGCGATCGCTGGTTGGACACCCCGTCTGCGCGTCTGCGTGGTGTGCGGCGAGCCGATTTCGTCCACGCTGTCCTGGTATTTTTCGATTCCCGCCGGCGGCCTGATGTGCGCCGCCGACCATACCCCCGAATCGGAAGCGGTGTCGTGGGATGCGATTTGCCGGCTTTCGGCGCTTGTCGATGGCGATTGGGGGGAGATGGACGGTGTTCCGGCGGCCGCGTCGATTCAACGGGAAACCCACCAAATAGTGGAAGAATGGGGCGAATACTATCTGGAGCGGCCGATTCGTTCCATGCGCTTGCTAGATTAGCGGGTATGGCTTTTGAGAACGTGGATTACAAATCCCTTGACATTCCGGCGGCACCATTTTCCGATCCGTCGATCATTCCCGATTTTCCCAAGAACAAGGTTCCGCGACATGTGGGCGTGATCATGGACGGCAACGGCCGTTGGGCACAGCAGCGCGGACTCATCCGCACCGACGGCCATCAGGCGGCCGAACCGGTGGTGTTCGATACCATCGCAGGTGCCATCGAAGCGGGCGTACGGTACCTGTCCCTATACACGTTCTCTACGGAGAATTGGAAGCGTTCACCGCAGGAGGTGCGTTTCCTTATGGGCTTCTCGCGTGACATCATCCACCGTCGCGTCGATCAGATGAACGAGTGGGGCGTGCGCGTGCGCTGGTCGGGCCGCCGGCCGAAGCTGTGGAAGTCCGTGATCGACGAGCTGGAAGTGGCACAGGAGAAGACGAAGAACAACAAGACCATCGATGTGGTGTTCTGCCTGAACTATGGTGGTCGCGCCGAAATCGCGGACGCGTGCGCAGCGATTGCACGCGAGGTTCGTGACGGCAAGATCTCTGGCGATCGCGTGACGGAGAAGATGATTGCTGAGCACCTGTACAACCCGGATATTCCCGACTGCGATCTGGTGATCCGCACGTCCGGCGAGCAGCGTACCTCCAACTTCCTGCCGTGGGAAGCCGCCTACGCGGAACTTGATTTCGTGCCGGAACTGTTCCCGGATTGCGGCCGTGAGGTGCTGTGGCGTTCTATCGACCACTACATCCACCGCGATCGTCGTTTCGGTGGCGTGAAGAAGTAGGGGGTATTTGTTCCCGTCAATGTGTGCTTATTCGGACGAAAACAGACCGGTTTTCGTCCGAATAAGCACACATTTTCCTTTTTCCCCAACATCCGCTAAACTGCACGGATGGGCGAAAAGGAAACTCATTGTTCTCTGAATCTCCTGATTGCGAAGGCGCAGCGGGATCGGTGTTGCATGCGTCCTTTCTGGGATACGGACATCAAGGTGGTCGTACGTCGAGTCAAGCAGGGGAGCATTGTCCGGGTGCATCGTGGTCTGTATGCAGGCAAGGAATATTGGGATCGGCTCGACCCGCATGAGCGGCTTCGGCACATTCTCCGTTCGCTATCCCAATGGCATGAGCGATGGGCGTTCTGCGGCGCGAGCGCGGCGGTCATGCATGGTTTGGATTGCTCGTACCGGCAGTTGCATCCGATTCATGTCGCGGTTGGCAGAAACAGCCGTCCGAGGAATCAGAGGTATGTGAGGTTCCATGTGTTGGATGATGCGGAAACGGTGGCTGTGGATGGTGCGCGCGTGACCTCTATCCTTCGTACGCTTGTCGATTGCGCTGCGATGATGCCGCGTCGCTATGCGATGGCGCCGATTGATTCCGCTTTGCGGCAGGGGAAAACCACCGTGGAGCAGATGTTGGAATATGTGGATGCGATTCCCATGCTTCGTGACAGGGAACGCATTCGTGCCGTACTTGCCCAAGGTGATGGAAGGGTTGAAAACGGTGGTGAGTCGGAGTGCCGTGCCGTTTTGGACGAATTGGGGTTTCCTGTGCATAGGGTTCAGGTCGAGTTCCCCTGCCTGAGCCATCCAGGCCGTGTGCATCGGGTGGATTTTCTCTGGGAACGAGATGACGGCACCCTGATCGCGGGGGAGTTCGACGGGGTTCAGAAGTACGTGGATCCGTTGATGACTGCGGGGCGGACCATTCGGCAGGTCGTCGATGATGAACGCGATCGACAGCAGTGCCTAAGTAGGCGCGGTGTAGATATGGTGCGCATGTTCTACAGGGATTTGGACAACGCCCAGGTTTTGGCATATCGATTGGAGCAGGCACGTGTGCCGCGGCGTTGATGTGTGTTGTTTTGGATGAAATCAAACCGGATTTCGTCCAAAACAACACACATCAACGCCGGATGCCGGCGATTCTACGGGTGAAGTCGGCCACGAAACGGTTATGATCGACGGTCAGTGCGACGTGTACGCGGGGCACGGCCGGGTCGATGAGGCCGGCCGGATCGCCGACGGTGCGGCCGCGTGTGCCGTGGAAATCGCCCGTTTGCGTCTCGACCTTCATCGGCAGATCGAAGCATTCCACCAAACTTGGATCCAATGCGACGGCCGCGGCAAGGGGATCATGCAATGGCATGCCTGCCGAGAAGAGACGCGCATCCGCATGAAGATTCGCTGCGATCGAGAAATCGGCGATATCGGCAAGGAACGTCCGTACGCCGGTCGGCGCAGCCTGCTGGCGCCACTGTGCGGTCGCGTCGCTTCCCAGCAGACACTGGTGTGTGACGTCCAGTCCTACCATGGTCACGTCCGCGCCGGAATGGAACACACGATCCGCCGCTTCCGGATCCTGGATGATGTTCGTTTCGGCGGTCGCATCCCAGCAGTTTCCCTCTTGGGTGAGCGTCCCTCCCATCATCACCAGCCGTAATCCGTCCGCGATATCCGGCGCTGCGGTGAGCGCCGCGTCGATGTCGCTCAGCGGTCCGGTCGCCGCCACTGTGACGTCCCTGCCGTACCGGCGGACCATGTCGATGATGAATCGTACGCCTTCCGGCGAGGCAGGCGTGCTTTCTGTACGGTCGCATGCGGTGAATGAAAGCGTGAGCGAATCGGTGGAAGGATTCGCATGGCGGTCGTGCACGTTGTAGCCGCCTACGGAAATCAGCCTACGCGATGTTAGCGTGAACGCTCCCGCCGAATCGGATGTAGACGGGTCCGCTGCCGGCCCGAATCCACCCAGGCCGTCCGTTCCATGGAATTGCGCGCATCCCGCGTCCACGATGAAGGAATCGGCCCATGATGGATGCGTGGAGCCCGCGAGAACCGGCACATGCCGCAATCCCAGCCAATCCAGCACATATCGCGTGTTCCGCACGGCCGTATCGGCTGTCACGTTGCCATAGGTGCCGATGGATCCCAGCAACTCGACGTCGTCGAACGTGGAGACATACGCCAGAGCCAGCGCGTCGTCGATGCCGGTATCGACATCGAGAATCAGCTTGCGTTTGACGGACATCAGACTCACTTCAGGAATTCGTCGGTCGAGATGTTCTTGGCCACCGGCACGGTGTGTACTGTCTTGCCATGCGAATCGGTGTAGGCGTCCTCTTTGGCGAGAAAATCGAAATACTGTTGCGCGCCCTTGGTGTCGTTCGTGCCGAACACGAACGAGCCATCCTTGATCTTCGCCGGATCGCCCCAATACTGGCCGTCCACGATGGTCTTCATGCTCTTCTTGACGAAAGCGAGCTTGAGATTCGCGTCGGGGGCTTCTTTGACGAGAATCGCGGCCGCATCATCGGGATGCGAGTAGGCGTATTCATACCCCTTCTTGGTGGCCTGCACGAACTTCCTTACGAGAGTCGGATTGGAGGATATGGTCTTGTCGCTGGTGATAATGCCGATGGTGTCGGCGTTGCCTGGCACGCCATAATCCGGCTCGGTGAAGCAGTTGAGCTTCGGGCCGTACATATCGGCCTGCACCCCTTCCCAAGTGGCGTAGAAGCCGCCAAAATCGGCTTTGCCGCTGGACAGCGTCTGGAATGTGGATGTGCCCACGGTCACTTTGTCGAACGTGCCTTTGCCGCCGTCCGTCTGGATCATGCGGCGGATCACCGCGTCGGATTCGTTCGAGCCGAACGTGGCGAAGGTCTTGCCATCGAAATCCTTCGGGGATTTGATCGCCTTGTTCGAGGCGAGCGAACACCAGATGGCGCTCGGCTTCTGCTGCACCTGCATAACCTGTTTGATCTTCGCGCCCTTGGTGGTGTACATGCCCACGTTGGTCAGATTCGACAGCGCGAAATCGGCCTGGCCGTTGTTCGCCGCCTGTTCGGCGCCGGCCTGTGCCACCGCCACGATGTCCACATCAAGGCCGACCTGCTTGAAGTACCCCTTGTTCTTCGCCACGTAGACGCCGATGTGGTTGGTGTCTGGCGCCCATGACAGCATGAACGTCACTTTTTTTAGACCATTTCCCGATTCGTCGGCATTGTTGCTGTGCCCACATGCGGCGACGCCGGCAAGCATGGTGATTGCGCCGAGAAGTGCGATTGCTTTGTGGAGGACTGTCTTCTTCATTCCTTGCGATTTCCCTTGAATCCTGTTGCTTTACCGTTTTCTAGGGATTGATGCTGCGGACGGAGTTCGGACAGAAAACGATACGAAGGGCCCAGCCCCCGTTCGTCCAATGCCCCCGACGTTCCTTGTGGTGTCCTATCGTTCGTATGACTTCCCATACGACGCCGAGACGTGGAACATTGCCGGTTTGCCACACATTGGCTTGACAGCGCATCTTATTATACGGGTCAGCCTGACGTGCGGGTCATGTTTTTCAAAGATAGTGTGCACGATGGTTTTGCGGATATTTGCCGGACGGAGGAGACGAAGGGTGCATGTAAAGTGATGGAGGTTTGAGAGCGCCGGAAGAGATTCGACATGGATTGAGGTAAGGGGATCAGGTAAATGAATGTGGGCGTATGCGGGGCCGGGATATTCGCGTTGCTTGATTGTCTGCCCGGCATGGCATTCACGCTGACGCTGTTCCGCAAACGCCTCCGCTTAGGCGTACGCGCCACCGTTGCTGTATGCGCATTGCTTGTGGTGATTCAGGTGGTAGCCGGCTCATTGCGCTATAGCCATGTCGATGACAACGCGTACATGGCGTTGATGGCGATACTGTTGCCGGTGTTATGGGGATTTCCTGTGATCGGTTTGATTCGTGATTCTTGGCGCAAGATTGTGTTTGTTCTGATGTTGTTCATGAACCTGTCGGGCACGGTTACCGTCATGGGCAACGCCGTCGATCGTCATCTGTTTCCTGGGGGGGGTATATGATTGGCGATATTTGCTCACGGTCTTGCTGGTTGGGATTGCACTGATCTGCGTACTATTCGTATTCTTCGGAAGAACGTTGCTGGATTTGTTCGATGTTGAGGATGCGGATTATATCTGGCGGTACTTGTGGTTGGTTCCGGCTGGATTCAGCGCCATCGCATTGTGGATGCGATTCGGCACGCCTGAACCTGAATACATCAGCACTGCGAAGCCGGCTAATTTTATGATGCTGATGCTGTTGTTCATAACGAAACTTGGAACGTATCTTATTATTGCCAAAATCATTCTCGTCCAACGTCAACGGAATGAGCTGAGTATCGTCAATCGCCAATATGAATTGCATGAACGCGCTTACCGTATCTACCGGGAGCATAGTGATGCCGAACGGCGGCTACGGCATGATTTTCGTCATGAGCTTGCGGTGCTGTCGGTGCTGGCTGAGAAGAACGAGCTTGGCGAATTACGTGATTACATCGCCAAGATGGTACGAACCGTTCCTCCAAGTACGCGGTACCGTCTTGCCAGTAATCCGGAATTGGATGCACTGTTGCAGTATTACGCGTATGAGGCGGAACGCGCTGGGGTCCGGTTCACGTCACGAATCGAGACTCCAGTGGATCACTTTGCCAAGTCGGTCGATCTGACGGTTGTTCTTGGCAACCTGCTGGAGAACGCGGTTCAGGCCGCAGGGTGTTGCGCAGGCGAACGATATGCGGATTTGCGGATCGGCAAGGTTCCGGGCGTCTGCATGATTCAGGTGCGGAACAGTTATGACGGCTTGATCGACGAGCGGAATGGCAGGTTCTTCTCAACCAAACACAATGGTATGGGCATGGGACTCGAATCGGTGCGTTTGACGGCGCAACGTCTGCACGGCGAATGTTCGGTGAAGCATGACGGACATGTGTTTACTGTTCGTGTGAGTTTGCCTATGTAGCGTGTGGGGCATGTGGACGAGCCACGAAATACATGCACGCTGCCGACTGGCGCTTGGCGCTTAGTCCGCCACCTTGTCCATATGCCGCATAATCCAATCATGGTATTGGGATATGGTGCTTTTTCTGCCGTTGATACGAATGGGGATGCGCTCGCCGGTGGTGAGTACGAAATTATTGCTGTCAATGCGTTTTACAAACTTCGGATTGATCAGGTAGCTGCGGTGGCATCGGAGCAGCGCATCTCCGACCTGTTGCTCAAGCGATGTCATGGATGTGTTAGACGGTATGGAGCGTCCGGGAAGATGAATGGTGACGGTGTTACCTTTGACTTCGGCGTATTGAATGGCATCGACCGGAATCCGCAACGTCTTGTAGTCGGAAATGACTGAGATGAATCGACGTTTCTTCAAGCGTCGCCCAGTCAGTTTTTCCAAGCGGTTGAAGCAGACATCCACTTCTTGTGTGGTGGCCGGTTTGATTAGGTAATGCAGAGCCTGTACCTCATAGCCGAGGAGCGCCCATTCCTGCATGCAGGTCACGAAAACGATGGGAAGATCGGTGCTCCAGATTCGGATTTGCTTGGCAAGGCTGATGCCATCGGGTTCGTTCTGCCCTGCATCGATATCCATGAACAGCAGGTCCGGCTCATGGTTCTCCACGGCTTGAAGCAGATCGCTTGAATGATTGAATATTGTGACATTTACGGTTATCTGCCTATTTTCGGCTACGGTTTCGATGGTGTCGCTCAGCGCCCGCGCATCCGAAGCAGCGTCCTCATAGATGAATATTTCCGCAGTCACAGCCTCAAGATTAGTGGGAAAGATCCAATGGGTAAACGAATGTCGGGCAACGTTTATCATGACTTTTTTGATGTTTGCATGAACTTCCGAAAACGGGCGGATTTTTTCACAACAATGGATTCTGCAAGGCCATGAGCAAGCAGTAATGCTTTCGGAAAGAGGAGAAGCAATATGATATCGCCTGATGGAATTGGTGATTTGGAGTCCGCTGCCGAGGAAGAAAAGCGTTATTGCCAGTCGGAGCTTGAGAAGCTTGATGAGAGGCGAAGGCAGGTGCTCATTGATCTGGGGGCCGCCGTTGCCGAACACGAAAAGGGCAACCCCGCATTCTGGGCCGATTATCCGGCTGAGAGCAAAGCACTTTCCGACGTCGAGGATCAATTGGATGTGCTTGAAGCGCGGATCGCAGATGCGGACAAGGCGATCGAGCAGGAGAACAACCGGAAGGAAAGCGATCAGATAAAGAACTCTCCTTGGACGAAGCTCTGCTCCTGCGGGGCCGTATGCCCGGCGCTGGCGAAATTCTGTCCGAGCTGCGGTTCGCGATTCTCCGTGGAGGACGATTTCATTCTAGGTATTGCTCCATCGGTGGTGCTCGCAGCCAAGTGCCCTAATTGCAGGAAAATATATTCCGACGAATTCAGGTTCTGTGAAATATGCGGAGTCGAGTTGGAGAAAGTGGCTGTGGATTCGGCGAAGATCGGCACCTATGACGAGGAACTTCCTTCACAGCAACAAGAAGAACTTCCTTCACGGCAGCAGGACTCTCTCCAAGAAACCGCAGCCGAGGAGAAGGTCTTTTGCCCTCAATGCGGCACGCCCAATAAAGCCCGAGCGAAGTTCTGCGGCAATTGCGGAACACTGCTGAAGTAACAGGGGGATGCTGGTGGCTGATAGGTATTGCAAGGTCTGCCATGAACCGATTGAAGGCTCGCCCGCATACTGCACTTCCTGCGGTGCTGCTCTTGGCAATCGAAGCGGTGACTCTGCGGAGTCGGTACAGGACGGCCCTGTCAAAAGTCATAGGGCAGTCAAAATAGCCATCGGCGTCATAGCCGTGATCGCGCTTGCATGCGGTGGGGCATTCTATTGCGCATATGACTCCGGAATGTTGGCATCAACGGGTGCCGGGTGGAGCAAGAGCTCTGACTCTGCGAAGAAGTCATCGGACTCGTCGTATAAAGCGACGAGCGAATCGGCGGAGAAACGGAAGTCCGGCACGGCGAATGATGCGGATGATACGGACCGCAAAGTGACGTATGACTTCGATTCGGAGTCTTCCGAAGTCGAATTCGTCTACCACAATAACGAAAAAGACACGGATCTTGACGAATCATGGACGTATGTCCAGTTCTCCAGTTCTCAAAAGAAACAAGACTCGGCTCTCACGCAGCTGAACAAGACGATTAAAGACAATTTTGAACGAGAGCTGCAGGATGCAAAGGAATGGGATGCCGACTCGAGTTCCGGCCCGCAGTGCATCTCTCATCGGGAATCGGTCACCTATATCAAAGATGAGTATGCCGTTGTCCGTACGGAACGATATCTGACGACATGGGGAGCCCACGGCGATATTGAGGTCACGGGAACAGCATATGACCTTGCGAACGGCGAGGATATATCGATGTCACGGATTACGGGGCAGACGCTGACCGAAATGGAAAGTGCTGCGCGTGAAGCCATAGAGCAGTATCTGGAGAAGAATCCCAGCGACATCTACAACAGCAGCCAGCTGGACGACGCCATTAACGAGATCGTCAATGACGACAGCCGCTACTACGTAACGAAGGATGGCCTGCTGATCAGCACCAAGCCAATGGAATTGGGCAGCTTCCAATATGGCGGCAAGGACATCGTGGTCTCCTCCATCGACGGCAGCAAGGCGCAGAAAGGGACGGATCTACATACAAAATACTCGGAAACGAAATAAACGCACGAGCGTTCGTCAGTGCGGATGCCAGCACATATACGCGTGATGTGCTGGCATGGAATGGTGCTTCTCTGGGTTTTAAAAACGATGTCTTCGGGAACGATGAGCTCAAGCAGATGCAGAACACCATCAACGAACTTAAAGCAAAGAGCTGAAGCTCTTGTGGCGGTCCGGTATGTTCGAAACAACTTTCATAACGTCTGCATGAACTTGCCTTCATCAATGCGTGTTTCGAATATCCCCGAATGATTCGTCCCATACCATCGAAGCGGATTGAAACCGTAAGCGAAATGGCCTGGTACGCGGTATTTTGGGCGGCTTTGCCTAGTTCAGAAAAGGGTGACAAAAATGCGGAACACGAAGCGCATCTCTGCAAGCAATTTCTTCTATGGCGTTGCTGCCATACTTCTAGTCGTGCAGTTGGCGCTCATTCTCTGGATACTCAAATATCAATTTGTATTGACGATTTATGATGGCATTCCCGGAACAATAGCGGTTGTGGTGTCTACGGTCATTCCAGCATTTTTGGCAGGGTTCTCAGCATATGGTCTTATCAGGTTGCTGGCCTCGAGACGAAACCCCTCCGTTCGGACCCATCTGAATGCCCGTGGTGTTCTTGCAATGGTTGTGGCTCTGCTGATTATCGAGGTCGTACTGGCTTTGCTCAGCTACTATTTCATTCACTATGCTCCGGCATTTACTAGTGTCAATTTTGCATTGAGTGGCGTCGGTCGGGGAATGAAGAAGATTCTTCTCTTGCCGTTTCTGACGATTCTGCTGCTGTGCGCAGGTCAGGCAACGTCGAAAAATGCGTAGTTGTTGCCACGGCTCTGGCATGTCCAAACTAACTTTCGCAACGTTCACATGAACTTATTCACGATGGTGTCTGTCTCGAACGGGTCGAAATCGCGTATTGCATATTCTTCAAGTAGCAGCAGTCTACGGAGACTACGAATGGAGAACCTATGACGAGCAACTTTTTCGATAGCGTCACCGAAGCCATCAATGGCGGGGTCTCCTATGCGGACAGGAAAACGCAGATTATACGGTACCGAAGCGAGCTGTCTACGTTGGCCAGGCAGAAGGCTCAGGCCTTCTCCGATCTCGGGCAGGCCGTGCTAAACCGCGAAGCCGCAAATCCGCAGTTTGTGAATGCCTATGCCAGTCAGGTGTCGGCGATCAGATCCCTCGAACAGCGTGAGAATGAGCTCAAGATGCAGATTGATGCTCTGCAGCAGCAGGATGTGGCGTCGAACGCTGGCGGGCAGCCTCAATCGGGCAAAGTGTGCTCTCATTGCGGAACGCATTGCCCGGATCGTGCCGTCTTCTGCGCAAACTGCGGAACACTGCTGGCGGCGCAGCAGGCTGCTTCGAACCCGGCTCCGGCGCAGGGGAAGGGGATGTTCTGCAAGTCGTGCAATATTCAGTATCCCGCCGATTACGTCTGGTGTGAACGCTGCCGCAGCCGCTTGGAACCAGTCTCGGACTCCGCTTCCGCGACTGGTGTCGAATGACGATTGAGTGGAGCAATCGCCATTCTTGTCACCCATGAATAGAGAACGATAGGAGAACCAGAGATGAGAGAACCCGATCGAATCAGTAGCCGGCACATTGGCTTTGTCGATGTGCTGGGTGTTGTTGCCGCGGTGCTGCTGGGTGTGCAGTCGCTGAATTTCATCGTGACGCTGATCAGCAATTTCAGCGCCACGTTTATGATATTCGGCTATGAATCCGGCGGTAACGCCATCGTGGGCATGCTGGGAGTGCTGCTTCTGCTGGTATTTGCGTTGATCCCTGCGGCATTGAGTGGTTTCCCGGCACTTGGATTGATCAAATCCTCGGCTGTAACACTGTCTTCGTCTTCTTCGACAGGGAAGAATCCCGAACGATTCCTGGTACCGGCCGTTGTACTGCTGCTGGTTGAGATTGTGCTATGGGCTCTTGCGCTGATCAAGCCGATAGTGCAGATTCCTTATGTCGGTCCGGTTCTTGCGCTTATGGGACCGAAAGCCATGAAGGAAATTATTTCGTCCGTCGTGATTGTGCTGCTGCTGTATGTGGCGCATGTGAAGTCGAAGAACGTGCGATAGGAGAGACCAATGAGAATCTGTGGACATTGCGGTAACCAAGTCTCCGATCAGGCGCTGTTCTGCGGGAAATGCGGCAACAATATCGGTGCTCCTACACCTGCGCCTGGCCCTACGCCTGGCCCTTCGCCGGTTCCTCCGACGCCAACTCCTGCTCCTACGCCGACGCCAGTTCCGGCTCCTGTACCTAGTCCTAGTCCAGCGCCTTTGCTAGGAATTCTTTCCTCACTGCTCGCGTCTGCCGGAGCATATATCAAGCCAATCGTTTACGCGCTCTTTGCCGTTGCGATTGTGGCGGGCAGCGCGGTAAGCAACGGTGTTCCCAGTGCCGTACACCCAGCCTCCGCCCAAGAGGTGGCGAACGTGCTCACTGCTGCCGTGAATCGTTACTATGCCAGCGATATGGACAACGATGCCGCTGAAAAATACACCAGAACAGTCTGGAAGTATCTACCTGAGGACATCGCGAATGCCGCGATTAAGGAATGCCACGGCGACAAGGATGAAGCCATCGAGAAGATGTCGAGCGTGCTTAGCGACTTCACCGATTCGATGAGCGGAAAGATCAAGGTCAGGGCCGTCTTCTCGGTTGGAGACAAAGTCGATTCCGACGATATCAAAGACAGCAACAACGCTTTCCATGATGCCAAGTTCAATTCCCGTCTGAAAAGAGGGTATGAGCTGGAAGTGGCTGCCGTGGTTACGGCCAAGGAAGATGTCGGCACTATGAAGGCAGGCGAGACCAAGAAACAGGACTCGATGTCCAGCGGCATGGAGGTGGTGCAGATTGGTGGCCATTGGTACATATGGAGCTCCTCCTTCAACAGTCTGCTGAAAGAAGCATCGAGTAGTTCGTCGGACGATTCGTCGGACGACTGGTGACCGTGATGGCGGCCATTGAGATGGTCGCCATCGGTTTGGATTTCATGGTGAGGGAAGGCGCGGAATAGAGAGAGGAGCTGAATCATGCGTTGTGAATGTGGTGAGCCGATTGAGCCAGGGCAGAAGTTCTGCATAGTGTGCGGCAGGAAAATCGCCGATGGTGCCGTTCCTGATGAAGGTGCTTCACTGGTGCGGAACATGGTGGATCAGGCTGAAACTGCGCCGGATGACGACACGGTTGTGCTGGACGATTTGCCGTCCGTATCGGATGAATCTTCAGACGAAACGGATGATTCTTCGGTTCCATCTCACGAATCGGGAAAGAAACGTACCTGGCACAAAGCGATCATCGCGGTCATTGTGGTGCTGGCGCTGGTCTTGGCCGGCTTTGTAGGCTTTACTCTGTGGGGAATGAAAGATGGGGCTGCTAAGCCGTCAGCTTCGGACAAGGATACCGTTCACTACTCGGATTCCAAGGCATCGAAGGTGCACAGAAAGACCGTAATCGTGCTGTACGGCAAGGACGGCAAGCCGCTCGAACGATACAAGGTGAATGTGATGGACAGCAGCGGCGTGGTTAGCTCCCATTCGGTGACGGATGGACAGTTCACGCCCGATGAGTTTGGCATGAAGCCGGGTAAGCAGTATACGGTTGTGGCAAAGGATCCGTCGGGCAACGTGTATAGTCTGCCGAAAACGGATGTCCGCCCGGACGACGAGACGAGTGGTGACGTTCACGGGGACAAGCTTGATGTCAAGCCATCTGACGGCCGGCAGGAATCCAAGACCGAGGAGAGTTCCGCCTGTTCTCGGCAGAAAATGTATTTGGCGTACTACGACGTAATCACTTCTCTCCAGAAGAAATATGGAGAAGGAGAAGTCGCAACTGATTCCGGATATGACGCCGGTTACTTGCATGGGCTTTCAATTGTGCTTCTGGCTGATTCCGACGGGGATGGCGAGGATGACGAGCTGATCACCGTCCACGACAATGATAACGACGAGACAGGCGCGGATGTCCTCGATGATTGGCGAAGCAGCCCGGAAGGTTGGACTGTTCAGGCGTGGAGCTATGACGCGGAAACTAGCAAAGCGTCGGATTGGTATAAGGAAAATCCGGTGCATTCCAATGGCGGCTGGTTTTTCTTCGAACAGGCCGCGGATGAGAACGGTAGAGTGACGTTGCCGGATAGCGAGATACCTGGATACGATGAGAACCTTGAGTATACGGACTATCTGCTTTCGCCGATAGGCTCTCAGTATTCCTTTGAGGGCAAGGACTTGAACCATACCCAAATCTCAGGCGAAGAAACTCTTTCCCAGACTCAGGAGACCATCGACACCATCAAGCAAGGCATGATGGCCGATTGCAACGTCTCGTCTGCCAAGGCGAATGACTCGTCAAAGACGGCTGACGATGTGCAGATTGCCGTCGGTGGTAGTTATGCCAAGGGATATGTGCTGCGCGATGGTACGGTATGGGCGATTGACGATAACGGAAAAGCCTCGAAGATGACCGGGCTGCCTGTCATCTCAAAGCTGTTTATCGGCGGATTCAACGGAAACTATGCGCTTGCAAAAGACGGCAGCCTGTGGGCATGGGGAAATCCGGCGTCGATATTCGGTTTGGGCTCTTTGGGGGATGGAAAGCCGGGCGATGACGATTTCAGCGAGAAATCCGGTAATCCTGTGAAAGTTCATAATCTGAAGAATGTCGCGACCATGTACTCTGGCTTGGGCAGAAGCTACGCGGTGCTGAAAGATGGCACTGCGTGGACATGGGGAGATGAATGTTCGTCTTCCGGCTGTAGCGAATCTTATGGTGAAGAGATTCTTGAGCCAAAACAAATTGACGGATTGAAAGACATCATTGATATTGCTGGTTGGTATGGCGTTAATTATGCTCTGAAATCTGATGGCACAGTATTGCGCTGGATTGACAGCAAGGGCACCGCTAAACCTGATTTGCCGCTTGAGCCTACTGACATTTACGGTTTGCCGAAGATTAAGTCCATGTCTATTGGGTATGGAGGAAGATATTTCCTGGATGAACAAGGAAATGTTTGGACGCCGAGCACGTCTTCTGGCGTTGAGACGACGGTCACGGAGCCGGTGAAGTTGAGCGCCCTTCCCTCGATCAATATGATTAAACAGGTTGATGCCAATGAGGATGTTGGCGGTGTGGCCTATTTCATTGGCACCAATGGTGAGCTATGGGCATACGGAAGCAATGGCGCAACCTGCGGGGATGGGAATAGTGCGGCGCTGGGAGACGGAACGTGCACGACACCGGACGATCCGGTTCGGGTCAAAGGCGTCAGCAAGGTTCGTGATGTCACCGTCGCGTGGGGTAGCAGCTGGGCTTTGACTGATAGCGGTGATCTCTACCAGTGGGGAACGTGTAACGGCTCCGGCGAACAGGCGAATATTCCCAAGAAGATCGAATCCGGTTCGGTACGGAAGATATATGCTGCGCCGTCGTCTTACCTGATGATGGTCAAGAAAGACGGCAGCATATGGGGCAAGAGCGTGAGTCCCACTGGGGAATCGGACGATTTCACCCAAATCCAAGGAATCAAATAAGCCGTTGAAATGGCGGTATGGAAAGGGAAAACGATGGAATATTGTGTGCAATGCGGAAATGCACTTTCCAGTGAGGCGAAATTCTGCCCGAAGTGTGGTGCTCCTGTTAAGAGAGAGCTTTACACAGCTCCTAGGCCTAAAAGAGGCATAACGTCGCCGTCTCCTATTCGGGAAAATCCTGTGCTGACTTGTAGACGTGCCTCCAAAAAGCAGAAAAACAGGTGGCTGATCGTGATGGCGGGTTCGGCTTTCTTCACGCTGCTTTCTGTGATTATGGTGTGCGTGACTTATGAGCCGGAGTCCTTCATCTCTAGGGCGAGAATAAATTGGCCGATGATTATTATCGGGATTTTTTTCTTCGTTGATGCTGTGATTTACGGTATTCTGTTCATGCAAGCCGACAAATATCATGTTGAGATATTCGAGGAGCATGTTGAAGGACTGAGCCTTTGTCTGACCGGCGGAATCCGTGAAATCAATGTTCCATACACGCAGGTTCAGGGCGTGACCGTTGCTGAGAAACAATGTGCTCTTGTACTGCAACTTGCTGGACGCCAGGAGACAATGTATTGCCCCGATGTTGAAACCACTAAACAGATGGGACAATACATCAACGGCAGGATTCGTGCTTCGTGCCGGTGAATCGTATATTCGCTCCGGCATGAATGCCTTTTACACGGAGTGAAATGAATTATCGATGCTGACGGCATGACAACATGTGGTGGGGTTCGGCGAATCATCGTCGAACCCCACCACACGTTGTTCATAGCTCGGTCACCGCGCCAATGAACAACGGCAACCCATCCGGGGAGTCAAGTTCGAAGAGGAACGGATGATCGACGATGAAGTCGATCCATTTAACAGGTTTTGGCGCGGGACAGATTGGCGGCTCCATCATTATCACTGTATATGCGGCGGCCTTCGCGCCTTCCTCCGCCACCTCGATATGCGTTCCCTGTAGAATTTTGCTGATGAGCAGAGGTGTATCTGAAAGTGTGGAAAAATCTGCTTTTCTTTGATTGAAAGCGTCCGTAATCCCCATTGCCTGCAACGTTTGAATCATTTCTTTATCGAAGAAACTGTCAATGTCGAACTTCGGTAGTTGCACATGGATCTTGGTGTCGTTCTGTACGGTTGGGGAAGCGTTGAACGCATCCCGTAGCTTGGAAGCCTTGGCGCGAAGCCTTTTGAATCGCGCATTGTCGTCGGGCAGCAGGATTTTCATGCACCCGCCATTGTCGAATGCGATATCCGCTCGTTGCCAACCGTCACCCTTGACATAGGCAACGGGATCGTCTGCATGGCCATCGATATCGAACGTCTTATCCATGAAATCGATGATGGTTGTCTGTCCTCTCAACGAATGAAATTCGGCTTGCTCGGTGTCTTCAAAAGGAGAACTCCAGCGGCCATCGGCATAGAGGGTGTTGATAATCACCAATTTGGTGTTGGAAGGAATGACGAGTTCCGGATTGAGCAGGCTTCGCGTCTCTTTTTTAATCCAGTTGTTTATGGCTGTGTTTGTTTTCTCATTGAAGCCTTCGACTTGCTTGACCTGTGTGTCGTATAGCCGTTTCGTCGTATGGGTATAGCCGCGATTGACTTGGAAGGTCTGTGGAATCCATAGGGAATTCGCGGCATCGAATTGTGATTTGCCTTTACGCTTGCCGACTATCGATCGGTAGATGGAAGCGAGGTCCTGCTCGCTGAGTGCTGTGCATGCCAACACTCTTTGCAATTGGGCGAGTGTGTTCCCTCCTGCGCCTTGCATCGCGATCAGCAACGCCATCTCGAGTGATACGGGGGAATAGCAGATATTGGATTCGGAAGCAAGGATGTGTATGGCGCTTTCATAAGCAAAGTGACTCGATGATTCCATTGCTGCTCGGGTTGCCGGTATTGCAGGCAGACTTTGCAGGCCGGTCAATGCGCGATTGCCAGCGCTTTTCAAGCTCGAAACGTCGTCGGCTGTCTTATTTGTGTCACTTCGATGTATTGGCGCACCGCATACACAACAGAATCCCGCCGATTGCGGGCAGCGTGCCCCGCACGAACAGATTTCTGTCCAGGGAACTTCCTCGTGCTGAATGATGCTTTCCGCCTGTGCCATTCGTTTCCTGAACGCTTCTGTTTTTTGCTCGATGTCATTCAGCGCGGCAGCTTGTATCGGATAGGGGAGCAAGACTGCTGGATCGTCCTTTGCTTGATATGCGATCGCAGCGCCAAGGTGGGCGTATATGTCGGCTTTACGTGCAACAAGTTTTTCGATTGTGGATTGGTAGGACTTCTTTTCCTTCTCCCACGGGTTTGACATTTTCCCTTCCTGTGGGTCTGGCGTTTTACTGCGTTTGCGAAAAAATAACATGTCGGTTTTCTCCGGAATCCTGGCGTATAGCAGCGTTTGCTCTTGTGCATTCCATTCTTGTAAGAAAGCGCGGTATTGCCGGACGAGTTCATGTAAACGTCAGAAAAGTCAGGGTAAACGTCGCATGGCGAACTTGGTGGTTCGTTTGTCTGTTGTGGTGCACATGGCTGTCGATTCGGACGAAATCGACCCTGATTTCGTCCGAATCGACAGCCAAGTGACGAATCGTCGGAATCGAACGGCAAGCTGCGCGGGCGGATCGCGTCACGCACGATGGGTAGAGGGAGGAGAGCGGCCTGCTCACTGCCCGGCATCAGGATCCTCGTCCTCGCCTACGGGCCCGAGCAGCATACGCTCGCTCAGGTTCACGAGGCACATGAGTATGCCGGTGATGACGATGATGACCAGCGTGGCCGAGAAGATCAGCGGCGTGCGGAACGAATTGTAGGCTGCCTGCAGCCAGATGCCGAGACCCTTGCGCGCACCCAGATACTCGGCAGTGGTGGCGGTGGCGAAGATGTATGCGGCGGATACGCGGATGCCGCCGTAAATCTGCCGTGCGGCGACGCGAAGCTTCACATGCCACAGCGTCCATGCGCGGGTCGCGCCGCATGTCAACGCCACATCGGAATAGAACTGCGGCACCGCCTCAAGCCCGCGAACCGTCTGCACGGCGATCGGAAACAAGCCGAACACGGCCACGATCACGATTTTGCCGGAAATCTCGAAACCGAACCAGATCAGAAACAGTGGCGCGATTGAAATCAACGGCATCGTCTGCGCGGCCGACAGCAGCGGGAACAACGCGGCATCGGCAATACGGGAGCAGTACAGCAGAATGCCGATCAGAATGCCGCATGTCACGGCGAACAGGAAGCCGACGGTGCCTTCCAACAGCGTGACTTCGGTCGCGGGCCACAGGGTCGGCCATGTTTCGACGGTCGCCTGCGCGATTTCGCTGGGGGCGGCGATCATCGTGGATGGCACGTGCCCCAATCGCACCCATGCCTCCCATACGACAAGCAGTGTGATGACGGCGATCAGCGTTGGAATACGACGCTTCGCCATACCGAGTAGTTTGTGTTGAACGTGCGCTTCCGCCATCGTTCACCTTGCTTTCTGCGTCAAAGTGGACGCGCACGTGACCGACTGCGGGAAATCAGTAAGGTGAGGAGCCTGCCCGCCAATCGGCCAGAAAAGATTGTTACCGGCTCGCCAGTATAGACGGTGGGGCGGAACGTAGGCAAACCCGCACAGCAAGTACGGCAGTAACGAGAGATAACGTGCGTTGGATACCATCCCAGATATCACTTTAGATATAGAGAGACAGATATAGAAAGGCCTCCGCACCCTTCCGATGCGGAGGCCTTCCCATATACCCCTTGCTACTGCCTTATGGTTGTTTGCCTGTCAACCATGACAGACGTCTATCATTCCAGTCCGATGGACTTCATGTGGTGAAGCACCAGGGACTTGACCTTGAGCGTGCCGGATTCGGCAACAAGCTTGATGGCGCGCGGGCCTTCGGAAGCGTAGCTGAAAGAGCTCATGGCCTGGCGTCCGTCGTTCACATACACTTCCACGCAGCCGCGATCCACAAACACGCGCAGCTTGAGTTCGCCGGAAGCCAGTTCCTCGGCGGAAAGCGGGGCGGTACGGTAGCCGCGATCACCCTGTGCTGCGGCTTGACGGTCGATTACCACACGACCGATCTGATCGTCGAACGCCACGTACGTGTAAGCGCCATCTTCAGTCGCATGAATCTTCAGACCAGCACGTTCCGCAGTGGAGGCGTTGAGATCGATGGTCATTTCGATTTCCACGGCTTCAGCATCATCAGCAATGGTCTGCTCGCCATTGACACCAAGTGAGATTGCGCCGAAATCGGTAGTGTTTTCGCGCAAGCCATCCATCTCGGCAACCGGAGCGGTGTGCAGATCGCCGTCGGCGCCCAGCGTGATCTCACGCGGCAGAGTGAGATTGCCGCACCAGCCGTCATCCTGCATCGGAATCGGCTCAACGAACGGGCTCATCCAGCCGTATACAATCTGACGCTCGCCGTCATTGAACGATTGCGGAGCATAATAGTTGTGGCCGCAATCCCACAGACGGAACTCGGTTTCCGGCTGGAATGCCTCTCCCGGAGTCCACGTGCCAATCATGTAGCCGGCGTTGGAAACGTTGCGGTTCATAAAGCCGGAAGCCTTGGCACCCATGGCGGAGAAGCCGATAACCCACTTCTCGTTGCCTTCGACGTCCTTGATCGGGAAGAAGTCCGGGCACTCAAGCATAAACACGTCCGGATCCGGATGCTCGAACAGCACCTGCTCATAGGTCCACTTGACCATGTCATCGGAGGAGAACAGCCACATCTGGCCGCGCTTCTCGGCAGAGGAGACACCGAAGGTCATGTACCACTTGTCGCCGGTCTTCCAGACCTTCGGGTCGCGGTAGTGGTGGTTCACCTTGTCGGTCGGGCAATCAATGACCATACCGCGCTTAGTGGCGCTGGTCAGCTCATCGTTGTCTGGTTCGGCGAGCATCTGCACCTGCCAGTCGCCGCCGGTGTTGTCCTTGCCGTTGGCCCAACGGTGGCCGGTGTAGTAGAACCTGAGCTTGCCATCGTCGCCGATCACTGCGGAGCCAGAGAAGACGCCGTCCTTTTCCTCTTCCAGAGACGGGGCGAACATAATCGGCTCACGCTTCCAATTGACCATGTCGGTGGAGGAGACGTGACCCCAATGCATCGGACCCCACTGGGTGCCATACGGGTGCAGCTGGTAGAAGACGTGCCAACGGCCCTTGTAGAAGCACAGGCCGTTCGGATCGTTGATCCAGCCGCCATTGGATGCGATGTGGAACTTCGGATACCAGCGGTTGTTACGCTTGGCTGCGAAGGCCGCGACGCCGGCCTCTGCCTTGGTGAGTTCCTCGCCGTGGTTCTTGATTTCGTGAAGGACAGGTGCGTCCGGAGTAAAGCCAGTCATCGTTGAATGCCTTTCTGAATCTGGGTTATGAATTGTTGGGTAAAAAGCTTTTTGAAGATGGTGCCCAAAGCGGAAAAAGGGAAACGCTTCGGACACCACGATTGTTGTTATGACGCGTACGGTACCGATGATGATCGCGGGAGAAGGGATGTAGGTTGCGACCACCATCGACGCCGTACGCCGACTTAGTACGGGCTGAGACTCAGGCCTTCACTTCCGCACCAGCGGCCTTCATGGCCTTGAGCTGCTTGTCAGTGTAGAACGGATCGCCGCCGACTTCCTGATCATCCTTCTTGATGACGAAGAAGCCGTAGACCAGAGCCGCAAACACGATGGCAGAGATGGTGAAGAAGGTCGGACGGTCGCCCATGGCATCATGCAGAGCACCCATCGGGGTGGAGAAAATCACCTGGCCGACCTGGGAAGCGATCTGGAAACCAACCATGTACAGGGTGGCAGACAGCTTCGTGTCGAAGTGCAGGGTGAAGTAACGGAACGCCGGCAGGCAGAACAGCGGTACCTCGATGGAGTGGAACAGCTTGACGATGGAGACGGAGACCGGGTCATGGAACACGCCGCACAGACCGATACGGGCGAACATCACGGTGGCGCCGAGCAGCAGGGAGTTACGCACGCCGATCTTCTTCATGATGATCGGGACGACGCCCATCATGGCGGACTCAAGGAACACCTGGAAGGAGTTCAGGGTACCGTAGGTGGCGTTGCCGATTTCAGTGGTCGGGAACAGGGAGGCGTAGTAGTTCGGGAACATCTGCTGATCGAACACGGTGTAGAAGGTGTTGGTGAACAGCATGAAGACGATGAGCACCCACAGAGTCGGCATCTTCAGGACGGAGACCATTTCCTTGAAGGACGGGTTGGTCGGAGCCGCGTTCGGATCGGCCTCCTTCTTGAGTTCTTCCTTTTGCTCGGCCGGAACCCAGAAGGCGTAGACGCACAGCATGCCGAGGCCGCAGATGGAACCAACCCAGAAGTTCAGCATCGGGTTGATGTTGAACAGGAAGCCTGCGCACAGCGCCACGACAGCGTAGCCGAAGGAGCCCCAAGCGCGGGACTGACCGTATTCGAAGCCGAACTTACGGGAGTAACGTTCGGTGATGGCTTCGAACAGGGAGCAGCCGGCCATGAAGCCTGCGGACAGCACGATGGAGCCGAGAAGCACGCCGATGAATCGGGTGGTGCCGCCGGCGGTCAGCATCGGCTGGTACATGAACTGCACGAACGGGCCAACGCATGCAGCGACCGCAGAGATGAAGATCACGAGCTTGCGCTTGATGCCCAGCTGGTCCTGAATGGTGCCGTAAACGAACATGATGACCAGGGTGGCCAAGGAGTTGATGGAGTAGATCTGGCCCTGTTCCGCGGAGCTCATGCCCAGACCGTGGGTCGGGTCAGTGAGCCAGCGGGAGAAGAAGGACCACCAGATGCCCCAGGAACAGAAGAACATGAAAATGCCGAAGGAGCTCTGCAGATAGGAAGGATTCTTCCATACAGAACGTGTTTTACTTGCCATTTTGATTCTCTTTTTCTCTTCGCGGTGCCGCTGCCGCGCGGCATCGATCGCTTCCGATGTTGTTTTGGCTTGCGCCTGCTCGGATTTCAGCTGCCGTGCCGAAAAGCGAACATGGCTTCAAGATAGCATATGGCAACTGCTTCGTCAAACGTTTGACGTCAATCGTTTGACGTCAAACGTTTGTAAGGATTTGCGGATAGTTGAAATTAAGCCTGAATCAACTGCTGGCGGACTGTTGGCACGATTGCTTTATTCGGCGTGTCGTGAACAAACGCACAATTTTCATGTATAGAAAATGGCTGTGCGAACAATCGTAAGCATTTGAATCGTTGTAAAAACAGAAAAATCAGGATATGACGGAATCTTTTTCCAACAATGCGCAGTGGATCTTCGCCGGAATCGGCGCATCAAGCGGCGGCAGGGAAGCTCTGGCGGATGGACATGAACTGGTATCCACATCCTTGCCTTCAATCATGGAAATCAGCTTGCAGGCTGACCAATAGCCCATTTCGTAATGTGGCAGTTCGACGGTGGTCAGCTGCGGTTCAAGTGTCTCTGCGAACACGCGGTGGTTGTCCACGCCGACCACGGAAATATCTTTGCCTACCGTAAGCCCTCTTCTTGCCGCGCATTCGTACACATACCAGGCGCGCGCATCATTGAAGCAGAAGAAGCCGTCCGGATGCTCGTCGTCGAACAACTTGTTCACGGCGCGTAAAGCTGGACCGTTGTTCATTACGTTGCATACCAGCGATGGGTTGAACGCACGTCCGGCCTCCTGCAACGCGGTGCGGTAGCCGGCAAGACGACCGTCCTGCGCGATCATGTTTTCCGCGCAACCCACGTATGCGATGCGTTTGCATCCGGCCTGGATCAGCCGATTCGTGGCGTCGTAGCCGATCATGAACTCGTCCGGCTCGATGCTGGGCACTTTGTTCTCGTGGTCGGTGGCGTCCACCATCACCACGGGGTATTCGTTCAACGATTCGGGAACATGTGCGATGCGGTTCGACATCTTCGAATAGAAGAATCCGTCCACGCCGTACCTTTTCAGTGTGGCGATCTCGTTTTCCTCGCTCGCCTTGCCGTCGGTGCTGACGGTGAACAGCATGTAGCCGTAGGCGCTGGCCGCGTCCTGCGCGCCCAGAATGATGCCGCCCGCGTACGGTGTGGTGGCGACTTCCTCGCTGATGAAGCCGAGGATTCGGGTTTTGTTGGTGCGTAGGCTTCGCGCCAACGGGTTGATCTTGTACCCGAGTTCGGTCGCCTTGTTCCGCACCAGCGAAGCAAGCGTGGGATTCACCCTGCCTTCGTCGCGTCCGTTGAGCACGAGGGATACAGTGGAGATGGATACCCCTGTCTGTTCGGCGATTTCCTTCATCGTGGTCATAATCGCAACACTATACCCAAACAAAAGCGAAAGGCGCGCTTTTCCCAGAAAAACGCGCCTTACGTGTGGAATTCCCTGTTCCGTCAGGGGTTATTTCGACAGAATCTCGTTTACCAGTTCCTGCTTGGCGTGGATCTGTCCTTCGAAACCGGGGCGGATGTCGAGACGGATCACCACGTCGGTGCGGTATCCCTGGCCGGCGAGCTTCATGGTAGCGTCGCGGATCACCTTGAGCACATCGTCGATGTCTCCTTCGATGTTGGTGAACATGGCGTTCGTCTCGTTCGGCAGGCCGGATTCACGGATTACGTCCACGGCCTGCGCCACGTACGTGGACTTCTCCGGGCTGGCGCCGGCGGGGGAGATGGCTACTGCGGCAAGCGTGTTGATATACGGTTTGCCGGTTTCCGGATTGACGGGCACTTCCTGCTTTTCTGCGTTGCGATCGAGCGTCATGATTACCTTTCTCAGCGTTGTCTCGTGTGTTTTCGTGCGATTACTTGTTGTACTGTTCCAACGGCTGCCGTGGTTCGCGTGGTTTGCGTGGCTTGGTTCAACGCCACTTCCACGCGTGGTCCATCGGACCGGAACCATGTCCAAGATCGAGCTGCGCTTCCAAAGCGCCGGTCAGGTACAGCTTGGCATGGTCGACGGCCGTCGGCAGCGCCTCGCCAAGAGCCAAATGGCTGGCGATGGCGGAAGACAGCGTGCAGCCGGTGCCGTGCGTGTTCGGGTTGTTGATGCGACGGGAACGGAACCAGGTGATCTTGCCATCCGGCTCGACAAGCACGTCACTCGCGTCATGCGTGCCGTGGCCGCCCTTGACGAGCACCGCGCAGCCGAAATGGCCGGCGAGCAGATGACCTGCGGTCACCATGTCGTTCTCGGTGGAGATGGATTCGCCGTTCTCATAGTCGATTGCGCCCGCACCTTGCTCTACGGCCAAGTCGCACAGTACCTGGGTCTCCGGCATGTTCGGCGTGATCACGGTGGCCAGCGGGAACAGTTTGGACGTCAGCGCCGCGATGGCATCATCCTCGATGAGCTTCGCGCCGGACGTGGCCACCATCACCGGGTCGAGCACCACGTTCTTCGCGTTGTGCGCGGTCAGACGGTCGGCGATCACGGTGATGAGCTCGGCGCTGGACACCATGCCGATCTTCACCGCCACCGGCGGAATGTCTTCGAACACCGCGTCGATCTGCGCCGCAAGCATTTCCGGGGGAGTGTTGGTGACCATCGTCACGCCGGTGGTGTTCTGCGCGGTCAGCGCCGCGATCGCGGTCATGCCGAACACGCCGTTGGCGAGCATGGTCTTCAAATCCGCCTGAATGCCGGCACCGCCGGACGAATCCGATCCTGCGATGCTCAATACCGGTGGCAATGTGCTAGTCATGGTAACTCTCCTTATTAGGCTCACTGATTCATTGATTATCTTCACTGAGCTCACTGATACAGTGTAGAACCACCCTTGCGGAACTTCTCGCTCATCTCAGCGGGCTTGTCGATTTCCTGTACGACGGACTACTTCACACGCGGCGCATAGCCGTGCTTCGCGTCGCCGCGCACCGCCTTCCAGCGCGTCACCATTTCGCGGGTGGCCGCTTCCGGATCGTCGGCACCGGCGATCGCGGACACCACGAACCAGCCGGCCGCCTTCGAACGGGCCAGCATCTCCATATCGTCGGCATGTACGCCGCCGCCGACCACTACCGGGAACTCGCTCGCCGCGCAAATCGCGTTGATCTGTTCCTCGTCAAGCGTGTGCCCGGAACCGTCGTTGCCGCCCACGGAAGCCTCCGGCTTGGTGGTGGACACATGTAGCGGGCCGGCGCCGATGTAGTCGATGCAGCCGCTCGGCAGCTCGTTGATAAGCTTCACCAGACTTTCGGTCTCGGCGGACAGGCCCACGATGGCATCCTCGCCGAGCAGCGCGCGAGCCTCCTGCGGTTCCATATCGGTCTGGCCGATATGCACGCCATCCACCTTGATGCCCTTGTCGCGCGCCTGCCACACCACATCCACGCGGTCGTCGATCACAAACGCCACGGAATCGGACTTGCCGCTGTTCTTGATGACCTGCGCGATATCGCGGGCCATTTCGGTGATATCCTTCGCATCCGCGTTCTTGGCGCGCAATTGGATGAACGTCGCGCCCCCACGCAACGCGTCATCCACCACATCCGTCACCGGCCGGCCCTTGCAATCCTGCGGACCGACCACGAAATACGCGCTCATATCAAAGCAGTCGCGCATCGAGGCGAATGGATAATTATTCATTGGTTTCCCCTTTGTTGTTCTTTGGGTAAGTGCTCCAGAAGAAGTCTTGTTATTTTCCGTTTATTTTCCGTCGCACCGCACTGAACGTATATATTCCGTATATACGATTGCGATGGTGCGAAACCATCCACGGAACGTTGCGGTCAGTTGGTTTCGATGATGTCGGACGCGGCCACCTGGTCGGCGGTGACGTTCCACAGCGCGTCGAGCAGCGCCACCTGGAACGAACCGGGGCCATCGGATTTGACTTCGGCGATTTCGGACGCACGATCATACAGCAGCGACGCGGCAAGGGCGGCGACCAGCGGCTCGGCCACGGCAAGATACGTTGCGGTCACGCCGCCGAGCGAACAGCCGGCGCCGGTGATCTTCGTCATCATCGCGCTGCCTCCGGGCAGGCGGAACGTGCGCTCGCCGTCGGTCACCAGATCAACCGCGCCGGACACCGCAACCGCGCCCTTGCCGACGGGGGAGTGCTTCGCCAAATGGCGGGCCACACGTTTGGCCGCGTCGATGGCCGCGTCGACCTCGTCAACGGCCTCCACTCCAGCCGGACGCGTGGTCGGATCAGTGCTGTCGGCGTCGGCCAGCCCCCACATCGCATCAAGCGCGATGACCTCGCTCGCATTGCCGCGCACAATGGTCGGAGGCGCGTCACGGAACGATTCAAGAATGAACGTGCGTGTTTCGCCAATGCCCGCAGCAACCGGGTCTAGCACCCACGTCTTGCCGTTTTCGTGCAGTTTGCGCGCGATTTCCGGCAGCGCGTCCTTGAAGAACGGCAGCAACGTGCCCACGTTGATGTAGTTCGATCCGGCGATTTCGGCGGTGGCGATCACATCATCCGGCAGATAGCTCATGGCCGCGGTGCCGCCCGCCGCAAGCTGTGCGTTGGCAACGAGATTGATGGTCACGAAATTGGTGAACGACTGCGCCAGCGGCGTCTGCTCGCGTACGTCCATGACGGCTTGTTTGATGGCGGCACGCAATGCGCCGAGTGCGTCATTGGCGGATGAGTCATCGCTCATGATCTGCTCCCTACGTTGGTCCTAACCAACAGGTTCAAAGGGTCAGGCGTTCATGCCTATCTCAGCTTGATGGACTTGGCCATCAAGCACCCCCGCATGTTTACAACAGTGCTTAATCTATCTACGTCCCTTGACAGGCGCGATTTCGTAGGTGATTTTGGGCTTCCGTAGGTGGTTGCTGCCGGATAAGCATCGGCGAGATGCCTGGAATTAGGCGTTTGCTCGTGTCCGGATTCGAAGCTGATCGCCTACGGAACGCAAAAATCACCTACGGAACGCAGTCAGTCGCTTTGCGTCGTGTCGATGACGTTGCTGCAGTATGCCGTCCTGCCGGCAGTCACGTCGGCGTAGAAGCGCTGTTTTTCATCGATGTAGGCGATGGCTTTACGCAGTTCCTCCAGTTACGTCTCCAGATGCTCGCGTTTTTCGGCAAGGATTTCCTGACGTTCCGGTATCGATGACTCACCTTCGAGACAGAGTTGCGTGTAGTGCCGCATCTCCTTGATGCCCAGACCGCAGCGTTTGAGACATGTCAGGTCGTTGATCCATGCGATGCATCGCGCGTCGAAGACGCGTCGGTTGTTCTGGTCTCGTTTGAGACCGGGCACGAGTCCTGAATTGCAATAGAACTTCAATGCTTCGTAATTCATGCCGGTTAGTTTGCAGGCCTGCTTCATCGTATAGGTTTTCATGTTCTTATGGAGTGGCACTGCCGTGATTGCCATACGTGGCTCCTTTCGGACGCTGCGCGGCAGGACGTTCGGCGGGTGCCGCCGGATGGGGTCGGGCTTGAGGCGCATTGTTCTTTTTGTTTGTACCTATCATGTCACATTTCCGGTTATTAATACCGGTAGATAGTACCGGCGTGCCGTAATTTGACCGGTAGCGGCTACCGGATTTTATCTTGAGGGTCAGAACGGCATACATGCCGGCACTGAATACCGACGAATTTATGGAAGGAAAAACAGTGGAATACGTGAAACTTGCCAACGGTGTTGAGATTCCGAAGATCGGATATGGCGTCTTCCAGATCAGCAAGGACGATGCTCCTCGCTGCGTGCGCGAGGCCATCGAGACCGGGTACCGCCATATCGACACCGCACAGTCGTACTTCAACGAGGCCGAAGTCGGCCAAGGAATCAAGGATTCCGGTATCGATCGTAAGGATCTGTTCCTCACTACCAAGATCTGGATCAGCAATTACGGCTATGAGAACACGCTGAGGTCCGTCGATGTGTCCTTGAAGAAGCTTGGCACCGACTATTTCGATCTGGTGTTACTGCACCAGCCGTTTTCCGATACCTACGGCGCGTGGCGTGCACTCGAAAAGCTCTACAAGGACGGCGTGATCCGCGCCATCGGCGTGAGTAACTTCTATCCGGATCGTCTGGCCGATATGGTCGCCTTCAATGAGATCGCCCCGATGGTCGATCAGGTCGAGACTAATCCGCTCAACCAGCAGATCGAAGCTCGCAAGAACATGGTCAAGCGGGGCGTGGCTCAGGAAGCATGGGCTCCGTTCGGGGAGGGCATGCAGAACATGTTCTCCAATCCCACCCTGGCCAAGATTGGCGAGGTACATGGCAAGTCCGTCGCGCAGGTGATCCTGCGTTGGCTCACTCAGCGCGACATCGTCGCTCTGCCCAAGTCCACGCACAAGGAGCGCATGGAAGAAAACCTGAACATCTTCGATTTCCGGCTCTCCGACAGCGAGATGACAACCATCGCGGGCCTTGACACCAAGACCAGCATGTTCTTTCGCCACGACACCCCTGAGGCGGTCGACCGCTTCGTCAGTTATGTCAAGGAACGTGCCGGCCGCGAGTGATTCCGGCCCATGACATGGTCGGTGCCGGCAGCACTGTGTATCTGGGCTTCCCGATTTGGTGGATGGCACCTGTTTGGCTGGTGAACGATTCCGTCAAATCCAACGATTTCGCAGGTAAGACGATCATTCCGTTCTGCACTTCCGCCAGCTCCGATATCGGCAACAGTGCATCCACGCTCCAGAAAATGGCAGGCAGCGGTACATGGCTTACCGGGCACCGTTTCTCGGAATCTGTTTCCGAGAAGGACGTGACCGATTGGCTGATTTAGTCCAAAAACGGCATCGCCGAATAGCGAAGACATGGGGCGACCATTGTGTACGTTCGGCTGCAGCATTTCGTGTGCTGAATAGCAGGTCGCCTCTTCCACGCTCTTTTGAGTATCCCATCCGAATGTTTAAGCCGGCGTGGAAGTAGTAAGTGGTATGTGTGCTGTCCTGCCTTGCAGGAAGACATGGCGGGCATTTTCATTATGATGAAACGTCATCAAATATCGGATTATTTCCGATAATCATTCCACGAGATGGGCTTCCCCGTATTATTTCCTGAGACGTTTGTGACGCCCCTATGTATTTGCATGCGGGGATAGAATTGTTGACGGAAGAGAACCGTGAAAGGAATGTGCGTTGGCGAGAAATGACGGGAGTCGAAGGAGGCGGGGCGGTCTTTGCGATAGGTTGTTCGGCGATCTCAGTGCAAAAAAGTTGCGTAAGGTGTTGTTTGGCGCTGTTGCGGCAATTGTCACTGTTGCAGTTGTCCTGTTTGTGTGGAACGGTGTCGTTAAACCTGTTTTTGACAATGCAAGGACCGAATCTACCATCAGTGTGGAAAGCCAGTTGCAGGCGGCTGTGAATATCGACGATCTATCGACCGCGAAATTCCATTATGGCGGTGTTGCTGTAAAGAAAGACAATGCTGGTAAGGACAAGTGGCATGTTGCATATGAGGCGACGGTGACTGCTGGCGTCAAGATGAGCGATATCACGTTCGAAGTGGACGATACCGCGAAGACCGTCACTCCGATTCTGCCGAAGCCGACTATTGGGGACGTCGTGGTTGATAGCGGCAGCCTCGACTTTTTCGAGAACAATCCGTCCGTTGAAATTGATGAGGTGATCAAGCTTTGCAAGCAGGATGCGCAACAGGAGACCAAGACAAACGGAGACATTATTTCTATTGCTGCCAGCAATCTTGAACAAACTGTGGATGCGTTGACCAAGGATCTCGTGGAAGCAAAAGGATACAAATTGCAGAAGGCCGAGACCGTAAAGCTCACTAAGGAGACCGCGCATGCTGACGAATAATCGTTCCATGAAACGTGCGATTGCCGCATTATGTGTTGCTACGCTTGCATGTTCTGCTGTAGGGTGCGGCGAGGAAAAGAAAGAAGCTATCCCAACTTTCTCGAATGCCACGTATATCGCACAGATGGCCACATTAAAATGTTATTACCACAACACGGCCAAGCTCAGTCATGAGGGATCGTGGTTCTTCAATAATGGCTACAAACGTATGTGGATGGAATACAGTGGCATCGTGAAGTACGGTATTGATGCCGATAAAGTAACAATTAGTCCAGATGCCAACGGTCATAAAGTAATCATTACCGTGCCTCCAGCTCACGTGTTGGATGATCCGGACGTAAATGAGAAGTCGTTCAGCAAACCGCTGGTGAGCACTGGTTTCGCCACTTCGATTACCGCCGAAGAGAAAACGGAAATGTTTGATAAGGCCCAGCAAAGCATGCTGAAGCAGGCGAAAACCGATTCGGCGTTGCTTGCCCAAGCCGAAGCTCGCGCGCGGACTATTCTAGAGCAGTATGTGCGCAATGTGCTTGGCGACGACGCGAAGAACTGGACTATCGAATTCAAGGATGTGCAATAGTCGCCAAGCGGAAACCGACTCACATCACCCGCAATTGCCATCGTGGATGGCTGTGGCCAGCTGGTCGCTGTGCGCATCCATCGCGTATTCGGCGACGCCCTGCTGCTGGTCGGCGATGCGGTTGCGATCGGCCCCGAAAAACAGCACCGAATAGGAATTCGTCACCGCCTCGGTGCGGTCGGCTGCGATTGTCGGTTGCGTGGTGCCGCAGGAGATCATGATCGAGCGGTGCGAGAGCTCGTGCTTGACCATGTCCACCAGCCAAGGGCTTCGCGCGGTCTGCGTCCAATCCGGATGCGTGGTGAGGATATGCACGACATCCCGCTGCGTGCGGTCGGGCATCTGGCAGTAATAGGCCGCCACGAATCCGTTCGGATTCTCACCTGACTGGCCGCCGCAGTTGAATTCCATGGTCTGCTCGATCTGCACGCCCATCGTTGATACCACGTTCGTGGCGAGCGTGTACCATCCGGCCGGATCGAGATCGCCGTTGCGCTCAGGTACGGCGATCGCAGCCGCCGAGGCTTCCTCGCTGTGCAGATTGTTGACCGCGGACGAGACCTGCTGCTTCACGTCCGAGCGCAGCTTGTGCAATGATTCCAGTCCGGTGAGCATCTCCCGCATCGACGAATACTCACGCTGTTTGCCGTATCGGTCGATGAGCTCGTTCACCTGCGTCGGATCGTCCACCTGCAGCAGCCATTGCGCCGCATGCTGGCTGAAATCGTCCGCCATGGCCGCGTCGACCGCGCTGAGCAGCTCCTTGGTCTGTGCGTCGAGATTATGGACCGCCACACGCATGCTGTCGATGATGGTGCGCTGCTGGTTGCGGTACAACAGCCCGATGATGCGTTCCTGCAGATTGTCCGACAGCAGATACTTGATCTGCTTGGTGTCGGCAAGCCGGTCGTAATCGTCCATATACTGTTGCACGGTTTCGATGTGCGCGGCGAATTGATCCGGATCATCTAGGCTCTGCGCGAACGTGATGCTGTCCTGCGCGGTCTGCCGGATGTCCTGCATCGTTTCGATCTGCGGCTTGACGTTGCCGGCCGCTTCGCTGGTGGTGGCGTGCAGGAAATTGGCGACGCCGGCGATGACGGCAAGCACGACGAGCACGCCCACGATACGTATGGTGTTCCGCCGGCCGCGTGAATTCGGGTTGTGGTACAGCATGTCTCCAGCCTATCTTGTGTGATGTGTCGATGTTCCGTTTGGTGTTGTTTGGACGGCATATGGATTGGCGCCCATTTCCAAGAGATGTAGCTGCGTCCTTTATAGGCATTCTTGAAGTGAATGCGGTTTGCCGAGCCATGGGCAGTACGATTGCTCATATCGCGCAGACGTGAATAATTCGGTATCGGGGCAGATCTGATGGCAGAAATCAAGATTGATTATTCGTGCGATGCAGAAAGCCGTCACCGTAAGCGCTTTCCGTTGTTTTATTGCGGCCGCAGCAGATAGAACCGTGCCTCCGGTGACCCAGGAATCGTCAATTAGCAGGACGTGTTGAAGCAATGACTGATTGTATTCTTCAGCGAGGGCAAAGGTATCGAGGCTGAGTCTTCTGGCCTTTGATCCTGTGGGAACAAGCTTGATCTCAGGAATGCCCGCCATGTAAGGGTATACCAACGCGTTAAGGGGGTGACGTTGATTGTCACGAGGCGCGCCCTGTGTGGATGGCACTGTTGCCCATGCTGTCACATCCCGTCCTCCGCAAAGTTTGACGAGACATTTTCTGTGCACGATTAGAGCGTGCATCAGCATGTATTTCAGGACGTTTATGGCTTCTGTATTAGTGCTGGATGCTTTGTAATCGTACATGTACTTGGTCATCTGGCTGGCGATTTTTCGCCCGGAATATTCGGGTGCATACACCATCGCTCTAATGGGGTAGGGGAGAAGCTGAAGAGAGCCTAGGTTTTTGGCACGGGCATGGTTCCTATTGCACTGGAGGCATAGATCATAGTTCGGGCTTTTGGGCCCTCCGCAAATACGGCATATGTGGTTGGAAGGATCCGAATAGATTACGTTCGAGGCGAAACCTCCGACCAACTGATTCAGATTGTGCTCGACATTCCTGTAGACGGATAAGGTATCGGTCATGCCGTCAGTCCTTGCGCCATGTGAATGCGCTGCAGCATTTCATCCGCATCGGAGTTGATGCTTTTGATTTCACGGAGGGCTTGTTCGACTTGTTCCACACTATCCACCACGTAGACTCCGGGCTTTCCCACGTATGTTTTGGCCCATTCCGTGCTATCTACTACATTCCGTCGGATGATAACCGGTCGCCCATGCTGTAGGGCCTTTCGTGCCTGGATTCTTGTGCCGGAATATTCGTGCGCTTCAACGATCACAGTGGCGATGCCATAGCCTGACATGAGTGTGTTGCGCATAGGGAAGGTTTTTCTCGTCGGTGCTGTATCGGGGTAGAACTGAGAGAATACTAAGCCACGCTGTTCGATTTCATGTTGAAGGTCCTTGTTCGACGGCGGGTACTGACGGCAGATTCCCGTACCGATGAACGCCACGGTTCGGCCTCCCGATTCCAATGCTGTGGTATGGGCGAAGGTGTCGATCCCTTCTGCCAGGCCTGCGATTACGGTTAGTCCGTTGTCGACAAGCATATGCGCGGTTTCCTGTGCGAATGCCATACCTTCCGGAGTGCATTTGCGCGAACCGACAACACTGACACCCAGTTCGTTGGTTTGGAGTTTGCCTTTGTAGAAGAGAAATGGGGGAACGTCGATTATCGATCGAAGACGTTCGGGGAAATCCGCATCTAGGACGTTCAAAAAGTCAAGTCCGCGGTTATTCCAATCAGTGTATTCGGCTTCTGCGAGCCGCCATGCGTTTTCCAATTCAGTACGGCGTGAAAGGTGTTCGATTTCGGATGATTCGTTGAACAGCGTTCCTTGCTCGAACGATGCATCGTCCTTCTCGAAAAGCGGATATGTCACGGGGTCGATGGCGTTACGGTAAACCTTTATGGCGTTGCCTGCAATAATGCACTGATTGGCTATGGATGACCAAGTATCCGGCTTATGACAGGCTCGGAGCAAGGCCAGCAAAGCTATGTTGTTCTTGTCCTGCTCGTTCAAGAATCAAGCACCTCCCCATGCCTTTACGATGTTGAATTATCAATATAGATTAACAATTTCGATGAACATTTAGCTCGACTTGCTTTCCAAGCATGAAGAGCACAAATGCTATATGCGTGGCGTAGCGCGTTTCACTTGACCGGTCAATAATTCGGTTGCAATCTGGTTGGGGAACAAATGCCGTGCTTACCGCCGTTTGGCTCCATCCGGCCATGCGATGCCGGTGTCAGGGGAGTGCAGGACGTTCTTGTAGATGTCGTTGCGTACGTAGATTTCCACGGAACCGCGCGACCGCTGGTCTTTCCATGGCGTGACGGTTTCGGCGATGCGTATTTTCGTGTAGTCGTTCCGGTCATAGCCGAGGGCGCTGAAGAAGAACGGCTGATAGATGGTGTCGTAGAATTCGGGTTCGCCCCATGATCTCCAGGTTTCGATGTCTTGTTTGCCGGCATAGGGGTCTATGCACCATTCCCAAGAGATGTAGCTGCGCCCTTTGTAGGCATTGGACATGAGCGTACGCTTGAAGTACGGGTCGGCGGTGACCAGTGTTCCGCTCACCCACGATGTGTAGTCGATGCAGTCCTTGCCATCGGCGCAGTAGCCGCCTTGATTGATTCGTTCCTTGACATCCGGGGACGCATTCGTGGAATTGATGCGAGTCCAGCCAGCCATCCAACGGTATTGCTCCAGATGATTGGTCTTGATGAACGAGGCCACCGTCCGGGATGAGGAATACTCGTATCGTATGTCGCATATGCTGGCGTTGATCGTCCAATACACGCTGATTAGCATGGCACCTAAAGCGAGGGCCTTCAGCATGATGAGATAGTTGCGCGCTTTCTTCACCCCAAGCTTGCCGGCGAATTGGTCGGCCATGGTGGCGCACCAGGCCGGCCAATCATCCACGCCGATACGTCGTTCGTCGCAGTCAATCGCGAGCACCGCGATGAAGAATCCCAGCAGGATGCCCAGATGGTGCATAGAGAAATGCTGCGTGAACACCAAGCACATCACTGTGTACGAGCTCAGCAGCAGCATTGCGTTGTGCCGACGTCGGCTGATGTGGATGAGCGGGGCCCACATGAGGCATGACACGGTTCCCGTGTACAGCAGTGTCGGTGATAGGCCGATGAATACCAGATTCGTGTCCGACACCGTCGAGGTGAATAATGCTTCGGCCGGCAGCAGCAGCCAGGAATTGCAGATTTGTATCCATAGTGGTGCCGGCTGTGTCATGCCGGAGATGTCGAAATTGCCGGAATACACGTCTTTTGCGGGCATCACGTCGATCAGTATGGCCATCGCCGCCGCGAGCAGCGCCAGCAGCGCGATGAACCGTCGCCGGTTACGTATCAACGAGTGTTCCTGCCAGACGAACCGCACTACCCAATTCGCCGCGAACATGCCGGCGATTACCAGTCCATATGAACTGGTCAGGCACAGCAGCATCATGCTGAGCGCTTCGCGCCATGGTTTCTCGTCGCGGGTTTTCCAGTTGATAGCCACCAGCAGCATGGCGGCGACCATCAGCGCATAGGGGCGCGACGTGACGCCGTACTGATAGCACAGGAAATAGGAGAACGGCAGGATGACTTTGAATGGTTCCGGCAGTTTGGTTTTGAATTCCAACAGCCAGATCATGAGTGTGGCGCATGTCAGATTGATGCTTTTCAGACCGATCTCGTAGGGTACGCCGAGTTTTGCGGGTGCGGCGAGCATCATCCACCACAGAGGCGGATGCCCCTCATAGTGTGGACGTTCCAGAATCATCTCCCGCCACGAGCAGTCGCGCGCGATGAGCCAGGCTTGCGCCTCGTCGAACCATGGTTCGTGGAAACACATCACCGTGCCCACCACGATGACATACGCCGCGAGCACGATGCAGTGCAAACGATGCGGCGTGAGCCAATGCCGAATTGCGTCGCATCGTGTTCTGTTGTCTGTGGCTGCTACTGTTGCAGAACTCATGTTTCCTGTTTCCCGTTGCGTTCGAAATACGCGCGATTGCTGCGTGACTTTGCGATTATTGCGTGGCCGCGCATGGATCATGGCGGTTCCGTCATATTCCATGTTGCGGAACCGCCATTGGACATATGGGCATACCACGCGCCAGCCGTGCCGGCCATCCTTAGAACGAGGAACGTGCGCCGCAGAGCTTCTCGAACTCTTCACGCACTTGCACCTTCACCAACGCATCCTCGAACGTGATGGTGCCCTTGTTCACCAGTCGCGCCAAATCCTGGTCGAGCGTGTGCATGCCTTCCTTCTCGCCGGACTGTAGCACGGTGCGAATCTGATGCGCCTTGCCACTGCGGATCAGTGAGGAAACGGCCGGAGTGTTGATCATCACTTCAGTGGCTGGTGCACGGCCATGGCCGGTAGCGCGCGGAATCAGTGTCTGTACGATCACGGCACGCAAGGTGGAAGCTACCTGCACGCGAATCTGCTGCTGCTGGTTTTCCGGATACACGTCGATGAGACGGTCCACGGTGGAGCCGGCGTCCTGAGTATGAAGGGTTGCGAACACCAAGTGGCCGGTTTCCACTGCGGTCAGTGCGGTGGAAATGGTTTCCAAGTCTCGAAGCTCACCGACTTCGATAATGTCCGGATCCTCACGCAGCGCACGTTTCAGCGCTTCTGCGAAGCTTTTCGTATCAGTGCCCACTTCTCGCTGGCTCATCACGCAACGCTTATGCTGATGCACGAATTCGATCGGGTCTTCGATGGTGATGATATGGTCGGCACGTTCCGCATTCGCCTTGTCCACGATTGCGGCCAGTGTGGTCGACTTACCGGAACCGGTCGGGCCGCATACAAGCACCAGACCACGCGGCAACAGCGCAAGGTCGGCGATACGCGGGTCAATTCCCAGTTCCTGCGCGGTTTTGATTTCCGTAGGAATGGTACGCAACGCGGCGCATACGCCCATACGGTCGCGGTATACGTTCACACGGAAGCGCAACAGGTCGCCAATGGCGAAGGAGATATCAAGTTCCAGATCATCTTTGAAACGTTCCATCTCCAATTCGTTGGTCATGACTTTCACTGCTTCGTACGTGTGATCCTTCGTCCACACGCTCAATCCCTTGGCGGGGCGCAGCTTGCCATCCACGCGCAGCATTGGCGGGTCGTTGATTACCAAGTGCAAATCGGACGCATTGAGCTCAACCAGCTGGCGGATGGCCGACACGAATTCGTCGTCCGCGTCCGGATGTTCGGTGCGCAGCGTCTGTTCGACCTGCTCGGCCTTGATCTTACGTTCTTCCGGAACGGCATCCTCGTCGGCGTCGTTGGTTTCAGGCACTACGAAATCCGCGAATGGCCTGGTCTGCGGCTGGGGCTGACTCATCTGCTGTTGCTGTGGCTGCGGCCTTTGGAAAGCTGCGTCCTGCGGAATGTGAGTGATGGTCGGAGGCATCTGCTGCGCTGCGGTTTCGGCGATGTCGGCCTGTCGCTTAGCGAATGGTGTGGCACCCGGTACGAAGGACGGTGGATTGCTGTCGATCTGCTGGATCGGCCCATGCTCCTCATATGCGGGATTTTGCTGGGTCGCGTCAGTGTCCTCATCAAACTGCAGGCTGCCGGTACCGACTGGTTGACGGTCGATTGTTGTTGGAAAAACATGCGCTTCCTGCGATTGTTGTATGGCTTGCGTAGTCTGTTGTTGAGCAACAGACTGTTCGGATGGTTGAGACTGTGAAACTGGCTGCGGGTCGGGAATTTGCACATCCTGCTGGCTTACAGTCGGCATTGAATTAAGCGAAGCGAAAATGCCCTTAAGGCTTTCATCATCTGCCTGAATCGCATTGTCGGAAGACCAATGACGTCCCTTGCGGGGATCCTCATTGAACGATGGAGTGTTGTTGGGAATGGTCACGCCTTTGAGACCGGAAAGATATCCGCCATTGTTCCACGTTTGCTCGATGGTCATCATTGTCCTTTTAATAGGTGGGTTGCTGTCTGAAAATGTCGGTCGTGCCGGCGCTTCGACGCGCCGACGCAACCGAACGTTTTATAGGTGTTTTATAAGTGCGGAGAGGTGCATAGGTGCATGTAACGTCAGGTGGAACCTACACCGTCACGCGAAGCACTTCCTCCACGGAGGTAATGCCTTGAAGCGCCTTCTGCCAACCGTCCTTACGAAGTGTGGTCATGCCTTGCTCCTTCGCCGCCTTGTCAATATCAATCGACGTGGCGCCACGGGCTATAAGATCCTCCATTGTTGAATCCACGCCCATGACCTGCTGGATGGCCACACGGCCGCTATAGCCGGTGTTGGCGCATTCTCGGCATCCTACCGGACGCCATATCGTCGGAAGAGGGGTATCTGGCATGTGTGGAACACCCAACGTCCGAAGCTCCGCCTCGGTGGCAGTATCCTGACGCTTGCACTTCTTGCACAGGCGGCGAGCCAGTCGCTGAGCCATCACCGCAGCAAGCGACGAGCTCAATAGGAACGGCTCCACACCCATTTCCGTCAAACGTGTCACCGCGCTTGGCGCATCATTGGTGTGCAGGGTGGAAAGCACCAAATGGCCGGTCAACGAAGCCTCAATAGCAATGTTGGCGGTCTCCTGATCTCGAATCTCGCCGATGAGCACCACATCAGGGTCTGCACGAAGGATCGAACGCAGAGCCGCGGCGAACGTCATACCGGCCTTGTTGTTCACCTGAACCTGATTGATGCCTCTCATACGGAATTCCACCGGGTCCTCAACCGTAATGATGTTGATTTCCGGACGGGCCACATCACCCAACGTGGCATACAACGTGGTCGACTTACCCGAACCGGTAGGACCGGTGACCAACACCAGACCATACGGACGGTTGTACGCCTTGGAGAACACGTCGAAATTACGTTGGCTGAAATTCAAATCCTCCACCTTGAGATTGCCCGAAGGCGTGCTCAGGATTCGCATAACAATCTTCTCGCCCCATACCGTCGGCAGTGCGGCCACACGAAGATCCACCTTCTGACCATTGTGCTTGACGGTGATACGACCATCCTGCGGCTTACGGCGCTCGCCGATATCCATATCGGACATGACCTTGATGCGGCTGATCACACCTTGGGTCATGGCTTTCGGCGCCTTTTGGAACACGTGCAGCACACCGTCGATACGGTAGCGCACGAGCAGACCGTCTTCCTGCGGTTCGATGTGGATATCGGAGCAGTGGTCGTCGATGGCCTGGTTGATAAGTAGACTGACGAAGCGTGCCACGGGGGAAGCGTCCTCGCCGCTGTCGGATTCGAGGTCGACTTCCTTTTTCGCGGTTGCGGCGATTTCGTGGGAAAGCTCAGTCAATTCCGCGTTGGCGCGCAGATAGCGATTGATGGCATCCTTCACTTGGGATGGCATGGCCACCATGGGAATGACCGGCATGCCGGTGCTGGCGGACACGTCGTCGATGGCGGCGAAGTTTTTCGGGTTGGCCATGGCCACGGTGATGCGTCCGTTGACAATGGACAATGGCAGCAGCTGGTTGCGACGGCACAGGTCGTCCGGCACCATGCTGATGACTTCTTTGTCTACTTGGTATTCGTTGAGGTCTACGAACGGCAGACTCATGCCTTGAGCTAGCGCCATAGCATATTCGCGTTCGGTGTTTTCGTCCATGCCTTCGGTGGATGTGGGCATGGCGGGAAAGTCGCTAGTGGTGTCGCTGGGTGCAGCGGCATGGCGTGGCTGGCTCGGCGTGAAAATCTGGTTGATTTCTCCTGTGACCGGGGAGTTCAAATCCATGCGCTCCGAGAAATCGCTCGGCGTGTCGTCGTTTCGATTGCGCTTGAGGAAAGGGAAACGGCTTCCCGAACCGGCGTCGCTCATAATGACCTCCTGGACCATGCGCCGGAACGCACGGTATGACTTATGACTCTTTGCAAACACAGGTGTTTGCGGGCCTGAGAATGTTCAGTTGTTCATGGTCATGTGAGCTAACGATTGCAGTGTTGTGCACTACTACTCGCATAGTTTAGCGGCTTTGTGACTGAAACGCCAATTGTCATGTGGTGTTTGGAAGGGTGTGAAAACGTTGGCAGGGAATCGTGATACAGTACAGATATTCATGCACCGCCTTTTCTGCGGTGATTTTCCTGTTGCCTCCGATGATGGGGTGATACTGCATGAAGGAGCTGCTCATGGAGCACAGCTGGCGTAGGGCGGTAAATGATGCCGCGACAGGGCTTGCAATACATAACGTCAAACGATTGCCGAAACGTGGCGAGTCGGGTTTCACATTGGTTGAGGTATTGGTGGCGATTGTGGTGCTGAGCATCACAGGTCTTGCCGCCGCACAGTTCGCGATTACTGCGATTCGTACTTCTTATGCCCAGCAGCAGCGTTCAGCAGCCATTGCTTTGGGTAGTGATGGTATCGAACGCATGCGCGCACAGATAGCGGATCATACTTCTGCGTCATCCTCCTATTACACGGATTTGCTGCCTGGCATGGGTGTGGATGATGTGAAGAAAGCACATGCGAATCTCACGGCAGTGGGGGCCATCACCTCGCAATTCTCGGATTTGGAGGCTACGGCCACTCCGGATGCCGATACGAGCAAGTACATTCAGCCGGTGCGCACTACCACGGGCAAAGACGCCAAACATACTACATATACGGTGAACACCGTGATTGAGAAGTGCTATCGGGAAAGCGGCACCATGGATTGTAGAACCGCTTCGGAACTGGGTATTGACGGGCATGCGTTCATTAGCGGTCTTGACGGTACTCCTGACGCCTCGCTGCGATCCAGCATCCTGAGTCAGGACAACATTCCTACTAAGGGATTCACCTTTATGGCGAAAACGTATATGCCGATGGTACGCGTGGTGGTAGGCGTCACCTGGTCGGACAATATTGGCGCAGACAAAACGGCCGTGTATACCACCAATGAACTGCTGAATGTGATCGGGGCCTGAAGGAGCGGGACGGCTTATGGAAGAGAAGAACTCTGGATTCAGTCTGAATCGCCGATTATTACGTGCGCTCCGTAGGCGTGCTCGTGGTGAAGGCGGCGTTACCCTGGTGGAGATGATGGTTTCATTGTTTATTTTTGCCATTGTTTCCACCATGTTCACGGTGTCGATCGTACAATATTTGCATTCCACCACAGCCGATGCTATCCGCACCAGATCGGCTACGGAAATAGCTACATCGGTGCAGGCTCTGGACCGATATGTTCGCAATGCCGAAGGTGTGGAAGAGGCTGCCAGTGGTGACAGGTTGACTTTGGTGACCACTGATGCCGATGGGATTCGGCAATGCGCTGTGATTGAGTACACAGAGGCCACGTGGTCCGGCGGGCGAGTTGATGATTATGGTTCCGTCGTGGTAAAAACCAGACCATATGCAACCGGTGCGGGGGGAGCGTGGAGCGAGCATGCGGTGTTGACGGCGGTGATGAACAACAGTACCGCTTCAACGTCCGATGATTCGCTGTTCAAAAACAAACTGTTCAGCATGGATGGCGGTACGCGCGTGGTGCGGTATTCGCCGGTGACGGGTTCGTATGTGGGTGGCAAGCCGGTCACCTCGAACACATTGACATCATTTACAGCTCGCAATGTGGGTTCGAGTGCTTCGGTCGACTTCAGTCAATGTCGTTGAATGACGGTGTCTGTAAGGGCTCTCCCTTGTGGGGGAGCCCTTTTTCTATACTTTCAAATACCCCCGACGCGCCCGGGGGGAAATGGTTTTTTGATGAATTTTCGTCAAAACATGCTGAAAATATTTTCTGAAACACTATTGAAAATATAACTATTCCGGGGCAAACGTTTCAGACGAAGAGATACACCGGTAGACCGACGGACTCAACGCATGTTACGGAATCGGACGGTGGTGATTGTGTGAAGAGGGGTTATGCAATCGTATTGAAAGAGTTTGATTCGGGGTTGTGATGAAAACGGTGGATGAAACATCATTGGTGCGATTGATGCACTGCATCTGGTACTGCAAACGATGTCAATACGACTACGCTGAGAGTTGTTGGTTATGTGAGCCAGCCACCCCCACAAGGGGAAATAACGCAAAGAAGAATCGCTGTGGACCATCCGAAGTTGGACGGTCCCACGGTATGTCCTTCCAATTGGAAAGAAGGGTTCATTATGAAGAGCGTACGCAATGCGCTGAATCGCCGCGCCAAGGGCGAGAAGGGCTTCACCCTCGTCGAACTGCTCGTGGTCGTCATCATCATCGGCATCCTGTCCGCCGTGGCAGTCCCGATCTACCTGAACCAGCGCAAGGCCGCGTGGAACTCCACCATCCAGTCCGACGTCAAGAACGCCAGCCTCGTGGTCGAAACCGCCATGACCGCCAACAACGGGAAGTTCGACAATGGTTGGGCGGACACCTATTCGCCCGGTAAGGCAAAGTTGGGAACTTCCGATCAGGAAATTACGGTTTCCAAGGATGTCACGATTGTCATCGCAAAGGGCGCTGACTCGAATAACTACACCATCACCGGTACGGATAGCAATAGCGGCACCAAGCAGTACACGTATGACTCCGCTAATGGCGCGATTTCTGAATCAGCCAAGGCAGCTGCTCCTGCTAAGCCGTGAGGCATATCGCTAATTGCCTGAATTGAATGTCGGGGACATCGTCCGTCCCCGACATTCGCATATCAATCGCACGTCACCATTCATCATCGATATTCATTCGGGGGAACCATGGCCGGCAATGACGCACAAGTGCAATTCCAACAGAACGGCGGCACGCGCAAATGGCGCTACCAGGGCGTCTCATTCGACGGCCAGCGTAAAGAGAAAGGCGTGGTCGAAGCGCAGACGCGCGACCAGGCCATCGAGCGCATCAAAAAACTTGGACTGTATCCGACCGACCTGACCGACACAGCTGCCGGCACCGGTCTCAACACTGAAATCAACATCAAAGCGTTCGAGAAATATCCAAGCAAAAAAGACTTCGCCGTAACGGCACGGCAGCTCGCCACCATGGTGGCGGCTGGCGTCTCGCTGATCCGAGCCTTGAACATCGTCACCGAACAAATCGAGAACGTGAAGCTCCGTAAGGCGGTGCAGGCCTGCGTGGCGCAAGTGGAAGGCGGCTCGTCCTTCTCCGAAGCCATGTCGGCGGATCCCGATTCCCTGTTCCCGCCGATCATGGTCAACATGGTTCGTGCTGGCGAGACCGGCGGCTTCCTAGACAAATCGCTGCTCACCGTGGCGGACAGCTTCGAAGCGGATGTGAGGCTCCAAGGGCAGATCAAAAGCGCCATGGCCTATCCGGTCGTGGTGTTGGGCATCGCCTTGATCTTGGTGATGGTGATGCTGCTCACCATCGTGCCGATGTTCGCCAGCATGTACGATTCCATGAATGCCCAGTTGCCGTTCGTGACCCAGATCCTGGTGGACCTCGGCAAAGTGATGCCCTACGTGCTTCCGATGCTGATCGTGGCCGTCGTGGCGCTGGCCATGTTCTGGAAGCGCAACCGTAACAAAGACATCATCCGCACTTGGTGGGATCCGTTCACACTCAAGGCACCGGTGTTCGGCAAGCTGGACACCAACGTGGCCTTGGCCCGTTTCTGCAATAATTTCTCTTCCATGCTCGCTTCCGGCGTGCCGATTCTCCAGGCACTTGATATCGTCGGATCGACTTCGGGCAACTATGTGATTGATTCGTCTTCGAAGCGTGTGGGCCGTTTGGTGGAACGTGGCTACCGTCTGGCCGACAGCATGAGCACCGAAAAGATCTTCCCGAACATGCTGGTGCAGATGGTGGCCATTGGCGAGGACTCCGGCGCCATCGACAAAATGCTGTCCAGTGCGGGCCGAGCGTATGACGAAGAGGCCCAATCCATGGCCAAACAGCTCACCTCGTTGCTGGAACCGCTGATGATTCTGTTCCTCGGCGTGGTGGTCGGCTTCATGGTGGTGGCATTGTATATGCCGATGTTCTCCATGTTCGACGCCATCAATGGTCAGGCCTGATCTGATATCCGAGTACCCGAGCGAAACATACCTTTATATATAGGAGCAAGCATGAAACAGACCGGATTGTGGTCCAGACTCAACCGCAGGTACCGTGCGGCATTACGCGAACGCATGGGGGAGCGCGGCGCCGCCATGATGCTGGCCGTTCTGTTCGTGATGGTGGTGCTCACCACATCCGCTCTGGTCATGACTACCCTGCTTGCCCAGGCGATTCCTTACAAGAACAATAAGGAAAATTCCCAAGCCAACTATGCGGCCGAATCCGGCCTTGAAGTCGGCTTGAGCTATATCAATGAGACTCTGGCGAAGTTGCAAGGTTCTACGAGTCTTGATGATTTGCAGAAGGTGTTGCCTGCTGTTGATGCTGATATGAACGACAGTTCCAAGGATGGTGAATTTGTCAAATATGATGGCGCATCCGTATTGTTGAATCATGTTGCTTTGAATAAGACGGTAAAAACATCGGATACGGCTTCATATACGCCAGATGACCTGTCCTATCGTGTGCGCATCAATTTCTACGACACCAATCCGGATGACGCATCGGCGGAGATGATCGGCTCTCCATCCGATCTGAAAAACCTACAGTATGCCGAAGTGGTGGCCACGGGCTTCATCAACCGGTATAAGGACGGCCGTACAGCAGGCAACACCAAAAGCCCGCAGGCCATGAAGCGTGCGGTATGCAGGATCGAAGCCAAAACGGACTCCACTACCACGAATCATTCAAGTGCCTTGGGCGTTGGCGGCCGTATGGGTATGGGTTTTTATGCCGCGGCGCCCTACAACAGGCTCGATTCGCAGTTCGTATGGGTACCCGTGGATTATGATGGCGTGTCCATCGGATCCGATCCAACCGGCGAAGTTAAATTCTCCGGCACGGTGGATTCCGGACGCACCAATACCAGCCAGCTGTCCGATGGCACTGCGACGTTGAATCCAGTGAACCGCACCTGCATGCTGGCCACCACCATTCCGGTTACCAACGAGAAGAAAAGCATTGCCGAGAACCTCGATTTAAGCAAATCGCCTCAAGCCGGTTCTGGGCTGGTGGTATTGCCCGCCGCATACAACGCGGGAGGTGACACCTACCAATATACTGAGGAATGCCGTGCTGATGGTGCGTACTCCTCATTGAACACGTGGGTGTACTACAAGGACAATTCCATCCGTCTGGCCTCGAATATGGGATTGTGCGTCACCGGTGTGAGCATCGATGACACCGACGGCAAGACTCCAGCCACCTTGCAGCCATGCGGCACATCATACGGAGTCCACTTCCAAGGCGATTATTATATGGATCCGAATAAGGTTGCGCAGCAGACGGAGAAGAACGACCCGAACAGTCTGCTCAACAAATACCAGAAATGGAACTTCTACAACGGGTTCATCAACGCCGGATACTGGAACGAGCTGACGGGCGATGTCAGTGCGCAAGCAGCGTCATATGATTCCGCCTTGCCTGAAAGCAAGGGATATGCCGTAGCCGGCGTGCAGAGCGGCAAAAAGACCAAGTTCCAACGTCTGGAAGTCACCCATTACGGCGGTAGCCCACAAGACAGTGGCGATCCGCATTTCGCGGGCGGCAATATCAAAGCCACCCCCTACAGTCAGGCGTATATGGTGTCGCAATGGACCTATAACTTCAGCGATTCCTACTTTTCGAACGGTGCCGACATGCAGGATGCCACCGCATCCTTCAGCCAAGCAGGCGAAGCGGGATACGGCACCAATCAGATGGTGAACTCCGCATCCGGATTCTGCATGGTGATGGACGGCAACGACGTATACGCCGACACCTGCGACGTGCATAGTGCGGACTTCGATGCGAAATGCTACCAGAAGACGATCATGGGGCAAGGCAGCGATTTCATCTCGACCTCTCACTGTTCGACCGCCGACAAGGAGAACTTCAACTTCACATCCGACCGCGTCTCCTATACCGAAGATGCCAGCGCCGATGGCACTGGCATCGACACCACCATAGCCCTGCACGACACCAACGGCAACGCGAAGTACCTGCATGTTTCCGGCAGTAAGGTGTCGTTGACCGATAATCCAAGTGACGCCACAAAGTTCCGCCGATACAACGAGCACAACACCTCGAAAGCGGTGAGTTACGGCGGCAAGACGCAGTATCCATGGGCTGGCACTTTCCAAACCAGCGAAGGCATGTGCCTGACGGAAATCTATCCGGGAGACTATGTGGAAAGCAATGGGAAGAAAGACCGTCAATACAATCGCTCAGACGGTCATTCCATGCTGAAAATGGTTTCATGCGGAACCGATCGTGACGTGCGTGGGCGACTGGTGAAATCGCAGGCATGGAACGCTTCAGTGAATTATGGTGATGCCGGATCGGCCGGTAGCATTACTTGGACAACGACGACGACCACCGTATCTATCCCTACCAGTACCTATTTCTCAGCGGTTGTGGACTCCACCGTCACATCCAGAAAGTGGTGAACGGCATGGATATAGTGAATGATGTTCCTACCGTGGTGATACTGCTGGTGGCCTCGCTGATCATCGGCTGTATCTTCGGATCTTTCCTGAATGTAGTGATATGGCGCGTGCCGAACCACATAAGCATCACCAATCCGAAACGTAGCTTTTGTCCGAAATGCGAATCGCCAATCGCTTGGTATGACAATATTCCCATCTTTTCCTGGTTGGCACTCGGCGCGAAATGCCGACACTGCAAAGAACCGATTGCCGCACGATATCCGCTGGTCGAATCGCTTGGCGGACTGTCCTTCCTTGCCGTAACCGCAGGTGGACTGTTCGGCGCATACCCGTTATGGGCACTACCCGTGCTGTACGTGTTCGCATGCGTGTCCATCGTCATAGCGTTCATCGACTTGGACCACCATCTCATCCTCAACGTAGTGCTACTGCCGACGCTTATCGCAACGGTGTTGCTGCTGGTTGTGGCATCGTTTGGCATAGGGGAGTGGAATCGTCTTGGTCGCGGAGCGCTCTGCGCGCTGATTCTCTTCGTGTTCTATTTCGTACTCTCACTCATCTGGAAAGGTGGCATGGGAGACGGCGACATCAAACTCGCGTTCATTCTCGGATTGCTGCTTGGCTGGCTTGGCTGGCCGCAATTCATCATTGGATCGTTCGCCGCGTTCTTCATCGGCGGTGCCATCAGCTTGGTATTGCTGGCCAGCAAAAAGGTCGACCTTCATGGAGGCATCCCCTTTGGGCCATCCATGCTGCTCGGCGCATGGCTTGGCATTTTCGCCGGCGTACCAATCGCCACACTATACCTGCAACTCACCGGACTTGCGTAACGCATCCGCATACAAGACCCATATATATAAGGAGAGACCATGAGAGCAATAACGGCGCTGTCGATTGCGAGCGACGCCATACGAGCGGCGGTCATAGCCGACCCCTATACGGATTCGCCGACCATCAAACACTTCCAGGCGCTTCCGCTGCCCGTTGGAGCTGTGGTGGATGGCGAAGTGGTGGACGCCGAAGTGGTCACCGGTCTACTGAAAACGTTGGTGCAACGCTTCAAGTTCCCGCGTGAGAACACCATACTCGTTTATTCGAGCCGTCGTATGGTGTTCCGTGAGGCGGACTTCCCCTACATGTCCCTAGCTGATTTGCGCTCAACCCTGCCATTCCAGGCCAAAGGCATGATTCCATTGCCCATTGAGGAATCCGAACTTGACTTCGTGCCGTTGTCTGTAGTGGATGACGAGCAGAACGGCAAGCAGCTTCATGGCATTCTCGTAGCCACTCTGCGCGGTGGTCTGGAAAAAACTGCGTATACCGCAGAAGAAGCGGGTTTCGTGATCACCTCCATCGACGCCGGTCCGTTCGCGTTGGCCCGCCTGTTCAGCGACACCAACCAGGCGCAGACCGAAGCGGTGGTCAACATCAACGGCAACTGCACCGACGTGATCGTGCTCAATAACGGAAAACCCGCCTATATGCGCGTCGTGCCGTCCGGTGCCGACGACGTGTCCGACGCCATCGCCAATGCGCTGAGCATCTCCTTCGAAGACGCGGAACGCATCAAAAACCAGATTGGTCTGCAAAATGTGACCGGTGACGAACGTCTCGAAAAAGCCGAGGAAGTCATTCGTGAAACCACGGCGCAGCTCATCGTCGGTATTCGCAATACGTTGAACATGTACGACGTCGACCATGCGGACAGCACCATCAGCGGCATCATCCTCACCGGTACGGGTGCGCGACTCATTGGTCTGCCCCCAGTGTTGGCAAGCTCCATCAACAAGATGGTGCGCATTGGCGATCCGTTCATCCGCTTCAAGCTGTCCAAGGAAGTCGAACGTCAGAACATTGTGGCGCACGCGGTCGATTTAGGCGGGGTGCTGGGACTGGTCATCGGAAAGAAGCCGAGGTGAGTGTGATTATGAAACTTGATATGAAATCCAAGAAAAACAAGGCCAACTCCCACCGTGGACGTGGCAAGGAAATCGCCTATCCGGACACTTCGGACGGTCAGAAGGGCACCCTGCTATCCATGAACGTCTCCGATATCAGCAATGCGTTGAAGGCGGGCGGTATCGGCAAGCGTAGCACCGCGCCGGAAAACCCAGCCGACTGGACCATGCGCGCTAACCTGATTCCGCGTTCCATCGTCGGATTGAATCGCGATCGAGCCATCAAATACCTGTTAACGTATGTGCTGATCGGCGTGCTCATTGTATCTTTGGTGGTCAGCGTGTTCATGTTCGCCCAATCCACATGGGCGGACCATCGTGTGGAAGTGGCTCAACAGAAGACCATTTCCCTGCAAAAGGAGAAAGCGCAGTTCAAGGATGTCGAAGACACGTTGAATTCGCTGGACGATGCGCAGAAGGCGAAGATTGCCATGCTGTATGACGAAATGGACTGGATGAAGGTCGCCGATTCGCTGAACAGCTCGCTTCCGGAAGGCGGCCAGTATACGAATCTGGAACTCAAAAGCTTCCAGATCGCTTCATCGAACAATTCGTCCTCATCCTCCGACAATACGTCCACTGTGTGGTCTGGTAACGGCGTGATTTCCGCGGACTTCACCATCGAATCGCCGAATTTCTACTCGGCCAAGGACTTTATCAACAATTTCGCCTCGATCCCCACGTACAAGACGGGTTATGTGAGCTCTATTACCAAGAATGACAGTGAAGGTGGCACCACCTACACGTATACCGGAACGATTTCACTGGTGATGGACGGCAACACCACTTCGCGAAGCGACAACTCAGCAGGCGCGACCCAGGCCAACCGTGATTTGCTCGCCAAGCTGCGCGCAAGCCTCGACAAGGCTGCGTCCGGACAGTCTGATGCTTCTGCCAACCAGTCGACTGACACCTCATCCGATGCCAGCGGATCGTCCAACTGATAAGCAGGAGGAAACATGAACAAGCATAAAATCGCATGGATCGCACTGGCCGTCGGCATCGTAGTGGTGCTGATGTTGACATGGCTTGTAGGCGTATCTCCGCGTCTTACACACATTAAGGAAGCCGACGCGCAGACTGCGCAGATCGAAGAAAGCAACAAGAAAACGCGTGACCAGATTGAAACGCTGCGTATGGCGAGCGAGACGATCGGCCTGCAGAAGGATCGTTTGCGTCAGCTGCAGCGCCAGATTCCTGACGGCTATAACCAAAACGAATTCATCGATTCGTTGAATGCCGCTGCTGATGGTGCGGGCGTCTCCATCCAGTCTGTGACCTTCGATGAGGCCACCACCGCTGAAGTGCCGTCCGAAATGCAGGGAACCATCAAAGCCGGCCGGCTTGTGCAGGTTCCGGTGAGCATTACTGCGAATGGCAGCTATGATGCAATGCGTGGCTTCGTTCAGGCCGTGCAGGGCATCAACCGTATTGCCGTTCCTGAAGATGTGACGTACACCCTTGATAAGGGCGGCGACGCCACCAAGAACAACGTGACCATCAATTGTAAAATCTGGTCGCTGCTGCTTAACAATGACACCGTCGAAGACGAGAACGTTACCAAGCAGTGACAAACAATACATAAAGAACGATTCTCTCCTTATCCATTACATGGGGCCTTCCGCATTCGCGGGAAGCCCCTTATGTATCTTCACATATTCTTATGTGTTTTCATTCGGTTCTTGCATCAATTTGCCGTTCATCCCCATCGGAAATCACGTAACTTGCCATGCCGTGAAACTGTCAGGCAAAACTGTCAGCATGTGACGGTAGGCTTTGCGCTTGTAAAGACCCCAAACCATTCAATCCAGAAGGTGCATTGTGGCTGTATCCAAACTCGATGAAGTCGTATCCCTTGCCAAGCGTCGTGGCTTTGTTTTCCCCGCCGGTGAAATCTACGGCGGAACCCGTTCCGCATGGGATTACGGTCCGCTCGGCGTGGCGCTGAAGGACAATATCAAGCGCGAATGGTGGCGCTCCATGGTCGTCACCCGTGGCGACGTGGTGGGAGTAGACACCTCCATCATCCTGCCGACCCCCGTGTGGGTGGCTTCCGGCCACGTGGCTGTCTTCAACGATCCGCTGGTGGAATGCCTCAACTGCCACAAGCGCCAGCGTTCCGACAAGCTTGAGGAATCCTACGCCGAGAAACATGGCGACAAGCTGCCGGAAAACGGCATGGCCGACATCGTGTGCCCCGACTGCGGCACCCGCGGCAAGTGGACCGAACCGCGCGACTTCAACATGATGCTGCGCACCCACCTCGGCCCGGTCGAGGACGAGAACTCCCTGCACTACCTGCGTCCGGAAACCGCACAGGGCATCTTCGTGGACTTCAAGAACGTGATGACCTCATCCCGTAAGAAGCCGCCGTTCGGCATCGCCAACATGGGCAAGTCCTTCCGTAACGAAATCACCCCAGGCAACTTCATCTTCCGTACTCGCGAGTTCGAGCAGATGGAGATGGAATTCTTCGTCAAGCCCGGCGAGGACGAAGCCTGGCACCAGTACTGGATCGACGCCCGTACCCAGTGGTACCTCGACCTCGGCGTCAAGCCGGAGAACCTGCGCCACTACGAGCATCCGAAGGAGAAGCTGGCCCACTATTCGAAGCGCACCGTCGACATCGAATACAAGTTCGGCTTCCAGGGCTCCGATTGGGGTGAGCTCGAAGGCATCGCCAACCGTACCGACTTCGACCTGTCCGCGCACGCGGAGCACTCCGGCGAGGACCTGAGCTACTTCAACCAGGCCACCGGCGAAAAGTACGTGCCGTACGTCATTGAGCCGGCCGCCGGCCTGACCCGTTCCCTCATGTGCTTCCTCGTCGACGCCTACGACGTGGACGAGGCTCCGAACACCAAGGGCGGCGTGGACAAGCGCACCGTCCTGCACCTCGACCCGCGTCTGGCTCCGGTCAAGGCCGCCGTGCTGCCGCTGAGCAAGAAGCCGGACCTGCAGTCCGTGGCCCAGAAGCTCGCCGCCGACCTGCGTCAGAACGAATGGATGATCGACTACGACGAGGCCGGCGCGATCGGCCGTCGTTACCGTCGTGAAGACGAGATCGGCACCCCGCTGTGCGTCACCGTCGACTTCGACACCCTTGACGACCAGGCCGTCACCATCCGTGAACGCGACACCATGCAGCAGGAGCGCGTCAGCCTCGACAAGGTGGCCGACTACATCGCCGAGCGTATCGGCGAGAAGCGCGTCAGCGTGCCGCAGATGCCGGTCGAAATGGGCGGCGAGGCTTGGCCTGAGTCCGTCAAGATCGCCGAAGCCGGTGGCCTGTACTGATCGCCCCGAATCGGTCATATCGAACGGAACAAGTCTGACCTATGCCAGATAGCATTGTGAATGCCTACGAGGAATCCGACGTGCTCGACCCGCGTACCGACGCGGAACGGCCGTCGGTTCCTCCCGTTATAAAGCCCGTTGATTTGGGTCCGGTGCACGTCGAAACGCCGGTGGTGCTTTCGCCTATGGCGGGCGTCACCAACTGGCCGTTCCGCGTGATCTGCGAAAGCTACGGTCCCGACGGTCTGTACGTGGCGGAAATGATCACCGCGCGCGCATTGGTGGCCCGCAATCCGAAAGCCCTGCGCCTATGCCGTTTCGCACCCAGCGAGAAGATTCGCTCGCTGCAGCTGTACGGCGTCAATCCCTCGATTGTGGAGCAGGCCGCGAAAATCGTCATCGACGAGAACATGGCCGACCATGTCGACCTCAACTTCGGCTGCCCGGTGCCCAAGGTGACGCGTCGTGGCGGCGGTTCCGCGCTGCCATGGAAGACGGACCTGTTCCGTGAGATCATCCAACGCGTGGTCAAGGTGTGCGACGCGGCCAACGTGCCGGTCACGGCCAAAATCCGCGTCGGCATCGACCATGAACACGAGACGTTCCTCGAAGCCGGGCACATCGCGCAGGAGGAAGGCTGCAAGGCCGTCACCCTGCACGCGCGCACCACCGCCGAATATTACGGTGGGCATTCCGATTGGTCCCGCATCGGCGAGCTGGTTTCCGAGCTTGATATTCCCGTCTTCGGCAACGGGGATATTTGGGGTGCCAACGACGCGTTGGCGATGGTCGCCGAAACCGGTTGCGCGGGTGTTGCGATCGGCCGCGGCTGCCAAGGCCGTCCATGGTTGTTCGCCGACATCAAGAACGCGTTCGCCGGCAGTGACGAGCGCGTCGACCCCACGCTGGGCGACGTGTGCCGCGTGATCGAACGGCATGCCGAACTGCTGACCGAATTCTATGATGGCGACGAGCGGATGGCCGTGCATGACCTGCGCAAGCACGTCGCGTGGTATCTGAAGGGCTTCCCCGTGGGCGGTTCCACACGCCGTGCGTTCATGGAATGTGAAAATCTTGAGGATGTCCGGCGCGAGATAGGCAGACTCGACCCGAACATTCGGTTCCCAGAACGCATCGCCGACAAGCCAAGGGGGCGCGTGCGCTTCGCCAAAAAGGTGCATCTGCCTTACGGATGGTTGGAATCCCGGGAAACCACGCACGAGGAGCGTGAGGCGCTGTTCGGGGATGACCCGATGGATGCCAGCTACTAAAGCTCGTCACGCATGTTCGAAGAGCCGTGTACAAATGACTGAAGGGGTCAACGCAGGCAGAATGAACATGCTGACAGCAAAAAAGTGAAAAAACGGTGGTACACGCCTGGAAAAGTGCGCGTATCATCGGCGCGATTGCGATAGAGTTGTTCATATACGTGAGTGAACAGGAGACAATGGTGAGCGAGATTGCCCAGACTGACAATTTCAACGACAAGACCAACATCAAGGTCGTCGGTGTCGGTGGAGCCGGAGGCAACGCTGTCAATCGCATGATTGCGGAGGGTCTTCAAAGCGTCGAATTTATTGCGATCAACACTGATGCAAAGGATCTGCTGCGATCCGACGCCGATGTCAAGATCTCGCTGAACGATGCCTCCAGCCGTGGTCTGGGCGCTGGCGCCGACCCGGAAAAGGGTGCCAAGGCGGCGCAGGATCACCAGTCCGACATCGAAGAGGCGCTTAAGGGCTCCGACATGGTGTTCGTCACCTGCGGTGAGGGCGGTGGCACCGGAACCGGTGCCAGCCCGATCGTGGCACGTGCGGCCCACCAGCAGGGCGCGCTGACCATCGCCGTGGTGACCCGTCCGTTCAGCTTCGAAGGTCCGCAGCGTTCCGCTTCCGCCGCGCTCGGCATCGAGAACCTGCGCAAGGAAGTCGACGCGCTGATCGTCATTCCGAACGACCGACTGCTGGAACTGTCCGACCGCACCATTGGCATCGTCGACGCGTTCAAGACCGCCGACACCGCACTGCTGGCCGGCGTGCAGGGCATCACCGACCTGATTACCTCGAATTCGTACATCCACGTTGATTTCAACGATGTCAACGCGATTCTGCGTGGTGCCGGCACCGCGCTGTTCGGCATCGGTTCCGCTCGGGGAGAGGACCGCGCCACGCAGGCCGCGGAAATCGCCATCAGCTCGCCGCTGCTGGAGGAAAGCATCGAGGGTGCGCATGGCGCACTGATCAACATCGCCGGTCCGACCGACCTGAAGCTGCAGGAAGCCGCAGCCGCGGTCGCGCTGGTGCAGAAGGCCATCCATCCGGAAGCGCAGATCATCTGGGGCCTGTCCCTGGACGACGCCTACGGCGACGAGGTGCGTGTCACCGTCATCGCGGCAGGTTTCGATGCCAATTCTAAGAAGCCCGACCAGCCGGCCGAAGAAAAGCCGGCCGCGGCCAAGGAAAACACGGTACCGCTGTCCGCGTTGTCCGCCGGCGTGCAGGCTCCCGCCCAGCAGCCGCAGCCGGTGCAGACTCCGGCGGTGCCGCAGGTGCAGCCGCTGTCCAGCTACATTCCGTCCACTCCGGACCAGAACGTCGCCTCGTTCGACCAGACCACCGAGCATGAAGTGGTTTCGGCTAACGATCCGGGCGACCTCGATATTCCGGATTTCCTGCGCTAAAGTCAACGCGTAGACGCGAAAGGAACATACATGGCAGGTTTCATGAAGAACGCGATGTCGTACTTGGGAATGTCCGACGTCGCCGAGGGTGAGGATGATTTCGAGGATGACGTCGACACCGGCGAGACCTCGTTCGATTCGGATCATTCCGTCACCCCGATGCCTTCCTCTTCGGCTTCCGCTTCCACGCCGTCCGCTCCGCGTGAGCAGTCCAACCCGTTCCAGGGGGGTAGAGTTAGCCGCATCACCACCATCCATCCGAAGACCTATGACGATGCGCAGATGGTCGGTCGCGCCATTCGTGACGGCATTCCGGTGGTGCTGAACCTGACAGGTGTGGCCGAAGCCGTGGCATACCGCATCGTCGACTTCTCCGCCGGTGTGGTGTTCGGCGTGCGCGGCTCCATCGAACGCGTCACTCCGCGCGTGTTCCTGCTGAGCCCGGCCCAAGTGAACATCAAGGTCGAGGAGCCTGAAGACAAGGGTCCGGCCCACGACCTGTTCGCCGACTGAGCCGTGTAGCACAGAGCAAGCACAAATCAGACGATTATGCCCCCACTGAAAGCGGGGGCATTTTGTTATGCGCGCTTGATACAGTGGCAACGTGATTCTCTCGATAATTGGTAGCGTCGTCCATTTTCTGGTCAACGCCTATATCCTGGTGCTGTTCGTCCGCATGATTCTCGACTGGGTGTTGGCATTGTCGCCGACGTGGCGGCCAAGCGGAATCGTGGCCTCGTTGTTCGACGCCATCTACCAGCTGACGGAGCCGCCGTTAAGGTGGTTGCGGCAGTATATTCGTCCCGTTCCGCTCGGACCGATCTATTTTGACGTCGCGTATCTTGTGCTTTATTTCGTTCTTGTGGTCATTGATTTCCTTATTTAGCACCTCTAAAAAACCGTTTTTCCGCAAAATATCTATGGTTTCGTGCTAGAGTCGAACACTGAAAGCAACAACAGTAAGGCATCAAGCCCAAAGCGAGGTGTAAGGATTTATGGCTCTGTTGACGCCGAAAGATATTAGGGAGCATACTTTCCAGACCGTAAGGTTCAAGGAAGGCTATGACGTCGATGAAGTCGATGACTTCCTCGATCAGGTAACCGAGACGGTGGAAGCCCTTGGCAAGCAGGCAGTTGCCGGCGGACAGGCCACGCAGTCTCTTGGCCCGGATGTCGCAGGACTCAATTCCAAGATTTCCGAGTTGAATGCTCAGATCCAGTCCCTGCAGCAGGAGAACGCGACGCTGAAGTCCGCCTCCGAGCAGGCAGCTGGTGCGGGAGACCAGGCCGCTCAGGCCGCTCAGGCCGCGGCCGCCAAGCTTTCCGAGGCAGAGGAAAGCAATCGTGCGCTGTCTTCCCAGAACGAGCAGCTCAAGGGGCAGATCGATCGTCTGTCCGCGCAGGTCGATCAGCTCACCGCCCAGGCAGCCGAAGCGGCCGGTCAGGCCGACCTTGGCGAGCAGCTTACCGCCGTGCAGCACGAGCGTGACACGTTCCGCGCACAGACCGAGGACCTGTCCCGTCAGCTGGCATCGGCCCAGGAGCAGGTGGTCGTGGCTCAGCGTCAGAAGGAGCAGATCGATCAGCTCACCGCAAAGCTTCAGGAAGCGCAGGACCAGGTCGCTCAGGCCCAGCAGCTCACTCAGGAGCATGCTGCCCAGTCCCAGCAGAAGGATGCCCAGGTGAAGCAGCAGGCCATGCAGATCCAGCAGCTTGCCCAGCAACTGAAGGATTCCCAGATTCGCGAGGCACAGCTGCGCGAACAGGTCGCCAAGTCCGAGCCGAGCACCGAAACCGGCAGCCTGCAGAAGATCGCAGGTGCCGCGGCAAGCGCCAATACCGAGCCGGAGCGCGCCACCGCCATGCTGACGCTGGCCATGCAGCTGCACGACCAGTACGTCGACAAGGGCAAGGCCAAGGCCAAGGAGATCACCGAGGAAAGCCAGCGCAAGTACGAAGAGATCATCGGCAGCGCCAACGACTACTCCAACCGCACTCGTTCCGAGGCTGACCAGTACTCCACCGACACCCGCGCCAACGCCGACAACTACCTGTCCGGCAAGACCCAGGATGGCGATGCCTATCTGGCACAGAAGCAGCAGGATGGCGATGCGTACCTGAACCAGAAGACCGAGGAGGGCGACGCCTACCTTGCGCAGAAGACCGAGGAAGGCAATGCCTATCTGGCCGGCAAGCAGCAGGATGGCGACGCTTATCTGGAGCAGAAGCAGCAGGAAGGCGACGCCTACTTCGCGCAGAAGCAGGAAGAGGGCGACGGCTACCTGGCTCAGAAGACCCAGGACGCCGACACGTACTTCTCCGACAAGCACACCGAGGCCGACAACTACGAAGCCGAAGTGCAGAAGCGCGCCTTCGACTACGATTCGAAGACCCGTACCGCTGCCGACGACTACGCCCAGCAGGTCCGCGACAACCTCGAGACCCAGACCAAGGTCATCGAAGGCAACATCAAGGGCCTCAAGCAGTTCGAAACCGAATACCGTGCACGACTCACCGACTTCCTCGGCCAGCTCGTCAACCAGGTGTCCGATACGAACAACTACGACCAGGACCCTCAGGACAACAACGACTGAGATTAGCCTGTGTCTGACATCATGAAGAATGATCAAAGACGGCTGCGCGACCGCGTGGCCGTCTTTGCGTGTATTGCGATCGCGACGATCGCGATTGACCAGCTCACCAAGATGTGGGCTTTGTCCGCATTGGCCGATGGCCGTACCATACGCGTGATTCCCGGCCTGCTTTCGTTGACATTGGTGCGTAATCCAGGCGCCTCGCTCGGCATGGGCTCCGGCATGACGTGGCTGATTTCCCTGCTGGCGATGGCGGCCTGCGTGGCGTTGGTCGTACTTGCCGTCCGCACCATTTCCATGAAATGGACGGTGCTGTTCGCCTTCGCCTTCGCAGGAGCGTTCGGCAACCTCATCGACCGCGTCATCTACGCGGAAGGGTTCCTCAACGGCAAGGTCGTGGATTTCCTGAACTACGGATGGTCCATCGGCAACGTGGCGGACATCTTCCTCATGCTCGCGGGCGTTGCGGCGGTGCTGCTGCTGTTCCTCGGGGAACCGTTCAGCCAAAAGGACCTTGACGAGGCCAACGGCAAGACGCTTGGTGATGATGCGAACGCAACCGACGACGGGGCGAAAGCAGCATGAGCCGTCTCGTACCCGCTCCCGACGCGCTCGTCGGCAAACGATTCGACGTCGCGGTCGCCAAAATGCTTGGCATTTCCCGGGCCAAGGCGGCCGACCTCATCGAAAGCGGACAGGCGCGCGTGCTCGGCAGGGACATTTCCAAATCGTCGACCCTGCAGGCAGGCGAAACCGTAGAATTCGACATCGTCGAGGAACGGTCCGAACCGGAACCGATCGCCCATGACATGGCCGTCGTCTATGAGGACGACGATGTGGTCGTGGTGGACAAGCCGGTCGGCGTCGCCGCGCACGCATCCGTCGGATGGACCGGTCCGTCGGTGCTTGGCAGCCTGATCGACAGGGGAGTGCACATCACGTCATATGGCGCGGCAGGTCGTCAAGGCATCGTGTCACGACTCGACGTGGGCACATCGGGACTGATGCTCGTATGCAAGTCCGATCTTGCGTACGTGGAGATGCGCCGGCAGTTCGCCGAACATGAGGTCGTCAAAACATATCACGCACTCGTGCAGGGCAATCTCAAAGAAGACAAAGCCACCATCGAAGCGCCGATCGGACGCGCCAAAGTCTCCGACTTCCGCTTCTGCGTGACACCGGCCGGCAAAGAGGCCATCACGCATTGGGACGTGATGGAACGTTTCGGCGAAGCCACGCTCGTATCCGTGAACCTGGAAACCGGCCGCACCCATCAGATCCGCGTGCATTTCTCATCCATCGGGCATCCGTTGGCGGGGGACGCCATGTACGGCGCGAATCCGCAGCTGAGCGAGGCGCTTGGCCTTGAACGGCAATGGCTGCACGCCATGCAATTGGAATTCCGCCATCCGCGTACGCACGTGTGGACCACGGTGAAATCGCACTATCCCGCCGACCTGCAGCATGCGCTTGACGTGATGCGCGCACGGCACGCCGACCAGTCCCTATAAAAGTGTGGCCGGACGGCCAGAAACGACTCCACGCCGTCATGAAGCCCAGCTAAATTGGAACGCATGGCTACTTCCGCAAATTTCGTGCAACTGCATAATCACACGCATTATTCGCTGCTCGACGGCGCATCGAAAATACCGGATCTGGTCAAGCGCGCCAAGGAACTGGGCATGCCGGCCGTCGGCATCACCGACCACGGCAACATGCATGGCGCGTATGAGATGTGGAGCGCCGCGGTCAACGCCGGCATCAAGCCGATCATCGGCATCGAAGCCTATGTGACGCCGGAAACCGCACGTCAGGACCCCACCCGTGTGAGCTGGGACACCAACTGGAATCCGGATCTGGATCCGCTGCATCGCCGCCGTAACCCGGATGATGTGTCCGGCGGCGGTGTCATCACCCACCTGACCATGTGGGCAGAAAACGACGAAGGCCTCGTCAACCTCATGAAAGCCTCCACCGACGCGAACCTTGAAGGCCGAGTCATGCGCTATCCGCGTATGGATAAGGAAATCCTCGCCAAATATTCGAAAGGCATCATCGCCTCGTCCGGCTGCCCGTCGGGCATCATCCAGACTCGTCTGCGCCTGGGCCAGTTCGATGACGCGTTGCGTGCCGCCGGCGAATTCCAAGACATTTTCGGCCGCGATAATTTCTACATCGAATTCATGGACCACGGCCTGAAAATCGAAAAGCAAGTGACCGACGGGCTGCTCGACATCGCAAAAAAGCTCAACGCGCCGCTGCTGGCCACCAACGATTCCCATTACACGCGTGCCGAAGACGCCGGCGCGCAGGACGCCATGCTGTGCATCAACTCCGGCTCCACGCTGGACGAGCCGGGCCGATTCAAATTCGACGGCACCGGCTACTACATCAAATCCGCCGAGGAAATGCGCGAACTGTTCAAAGACCTTCCCGAAGCGTGCGACAACACGTTGGAGATCGCCGAACGCTGCAACGTCATGTTCGACGATCATGAAGACGGCGCGTTCATGCCGCAATTCGACTGTCCGGAAGGCTGGGACGAGACGTCGCTGTTCCTGAAGAAGGTCGAGGAAGGCCTGGAACGCCGGTACAACGGCAAGCCGTCGCTCGAAGTGCTGCGGCAGGCCGACTACGAATGCGGCGTGATCTGCCAGATGCAGTTCTGCGGCTACTTCCTCGTCGTGGCCGACTACATCAACTGGGCGAAGGCCCACGGCGTGATGGTGGGGCCGGGCCGTGGCTCCGCCGCAGGCGCCATGGTCGCGTATGCGATGGGCATCACCGAACTTGATCCGCTTGAACACGGTCTGATCTTCGAACGATTCCTCAATCCGGAACGTGTCTCACTGCCTGATATCGACGTCGACTTCGACCCGGACGGTCGTGGACGCGTGCTCGACTACGTGGGTGAGAAATACGGACGTGACAAAGTGGCGCAGTGCGTGATCTACGGCACCATCAAAACCAAGCAGGCGCTGAAGGACTCCGCCCGCATCATGGGATACGACTTCTCCGTCGGAGACAAGATCACCAAAGCCCTGCCTCCCGCACAGACCGGCGGCAAGGACATTCCGCTGCACGACATCTTCGACCCAAGCGCGAAACGATACGCGGAAGCACGCGAATTCCGCGAACTGTACGATTCCGACCCGGACGCGAAACGCATCACGGACGAGGCGATGGGCATCGAAGGTCTGATTCGTCAGACCGGTGTGCACGCCTGCGCCACCATCATGGGCAGCGAGCCGATCACCAACACGTCGCCGCTGCTGGAACGTACCGACGGCACCGTCACCACCACGCTCGAATACCATACGTGCGAAACGCTCGGTCTGGTCAAGATGGACTTCCTCGGACTTTCCAACTTGACGGTGATCCGAGACACCCTGAACAACATCGAGGCGAACGGCAAGGAACGCATCGACCATACGAAGATTCCGCTGGACGACCGCCCCACCTACGACCTGCTGTCCCGTGGCGACACGCTCGGCGTGTTCCAGCTCGATTCCGACGGCATGCGCTCGCTGCTGAAAACGTTGAAGCCGAACAACTTCAACGATATTTCCGCACTGATCGCGCTGTACCGTCCAGGTCCGATGGATATGGATTCGCACACCAACTATGCGAAGCGCAAGAACGGTCTGCAGAAGATCACGCCAATCCACCCCGAAGTGGCCGAACCGCTTAAGGAAGTGCTCGACGAGACCTACGGTCTGATCGTCTACCAGGAGCAGGTGCAGTCCGCGGCGCGAATCCTCGCCGGCTATTCGCTGGGCAAGGCAGACGTGCTGCGTCGAGCGATGGGCAAGAAGAAGCCGGAAGTGCTGGCCAAGGAGAAGATTCCGTTCTTCGCCGGCATGAAGGAGCATGGATATTCCGAAGAGGCCGCGCAGGCCGTGTGGGACATCCTCGTACCGTTCTCCGGCTACGCGTTCAACAAGGCGCATTCGGCCGCATACGGTTTGATCTCCTACTGGACCGCGTATCTGAAAACGCATTATCCGGTGGAGTTCATGGCCGCCCTGCTGCAAGGCGCCAGCACGAACAAAGACAAGACCGCGCTGTACCTGGGCGAGGCGCGACGCATGGGCATCCAGGTGCTTTCTCCGGACGTGAACGAGTCGGTGTACGAGTATTCGGCAGTCGGCGACGTCGTGCGATTCGGCCTCGGCGCCATCCGCAACGTCGGCAAGAACGCGGTCGATGCGATCATCGCGGAACGTGAGAACGGCCACGGCAAGTACGTGAACTTCACCGATTTCATCAAACGCGTGCCGTTGGAGGCGCTGAACAGGCGATTGGTGGAATCGCTGATCAAGGCCGGCGCGTTCGACTCGATCGACCCGAACCGTCGTGCGCTGTTCACCATCCACGAAACGGCCATCAATTCGGTCGTCGGCCTGAAACGCAAGCAGGCGGAAGGCCAGTTCGACCTGTTCGCCGACCTGGACGATTCCAAAGAGAACGATTCCGCCATGGGAGACGCCATGGTGCAGGTGCCCGACGTGGAGGAGTGGGACAAGAAAACCAAGCTCAACTTCGAACGTGAGATGCTTGGCCTGTACGTGTCCGACCATCCGTTGAGCGGCATGCAGTCGATTCTGGTGTCGTTGCGCGAAATGTCGATAGCGCACCTGATCGACCGCGCGGGAAGCATGCCGGACGGCCAGCAGGTGACGATCGCGGGCCTGATCACGAACGTGGACCGCCGCGTGTCGAAAAAGGGCAATCCGTGGGCCATCGTAACCGTCGAGGATCTGGAAAGTTCCATCCAATGCATGTTCTTCGGCAAGGTGTACGAGGCCGCCGCGCCCGAGCTCGCCGTCGACACCGTGGTACAGATCCGCGGCCAGGTGGAGAAGCGCGATGAGACAGTGAGCATGCGCGCCACCGAATTCACCGTGCCGACGTTGGAGGCGCAGGATGAACGTCCGCTGACGATTGTGCTGCCGCCGATCGCGCTCGACCAGTCGCATGTGCGGCGGCTCGGGCAGATTCTGACCAGCCATCCCGGCCCGTGCGAGGTGAAACTGGCGTTGATGGACGACAAAGGCAACGCCAAGGTGCTGACGTTCGGAGACCGGTTCCGCGTCAAACGCGACACGTCGCTGTTCGCCGAAATCAAGATTCTCTTCGGACCGAGCTCGCTTCCGTTGGCCTGAGCGGTTTGACTTGAACGGTTTGACCTGAACAGGTTTTTGATTGCCGGCCGATGCTGAATGGCGTCGACCGGCATATATTTTTCGCGGAAATCGGCATGGCATGGAAAACGGCGGATCTGCGTGTCTCACAATGCGGCTGAATGTGAGACGACGGGACGTTCTCGTGACTTGGCGTTGTTACCATGGGGCGTTATGAGCGAAGAAAACTATATGCGAATCATTGACCTGCGCGGCAAGAAGCTGACTCGAGCTGAAATGCTGGAAGCCATGCCCCGCGCCGAGATGGGCACCAACGAGGCCACTGAGCTCGTACAGCCGATTCTCGATGATGTGAAGGCCCGCGGCGCTGCGGCCCTGCGCGACTTCGCGGAGAAGTTCGACCATATCCGTCCCGAGCATCTGCGTGTGCCGGTCGAGGCCATGAAGGCCGCCGTCGACGAGCTCGATCCGGAAGTGCGCGCCGCCATCGAGGAATCCGTGCGCCGCTGCCGCGCCGTATCCGCATCCCAGGTGCCGGCCCCGTTCCACACCGACCTGGCCGAAGGCGCGCGCGTCGCCGAACGTTGGATTCCGGTGCAGCGCGTCGGCCTGTACGTGCCGGGAGGCAAGGCCGTCTACCCGAGCTCCGTCATCATGAACGTGGTGCCGGCGCAGGCCGCAGGCGTCGAATCGCTGGCCATCGCCACCCCGCCGAGCCGCAGCAACTCCGACGGCCTGCCGGACAAGACCATCCTCGCCACCTGCGCCATCCTCGGCGTGGACGAGGTGTACGCGGTCGGCGGCGCTCAGGCCATCGCCATGTTCGCTTACGGCGCCAAGGGCTTCGAACCGCAGGACGGCGAGATTCTGTGCGATCCGGTGGACAAGATCACCGGCCCGGGCAACATCTTCGTCGCCACCGCCAAGCGCATGGTCTCCGGCATCGTCGGCATCGACGCCGTCGCCGGTCCGACCGAAATCGCCATCATCGCCGACAAGGGTGCCAACCCAAGCTGGCTCGCCGCCGATCTGATCGGCCAGGCTGAACATGACGAGCTCGCCGGTTCCGTGCTTATCACCGACAGCGAAGACATCGCCGACAAGGTGCAGGAAAGCCTCAAGTACCGCGTGCCTCGCACCGAGCACGCCGAGCGCGTCAACACGTCGCTGCGCGGCCGCCAGTCCGGCATCATCCTCACAGACGGCATCGAACAGTCCATCGACGCGGCCAACGCGTACGCGGCCGAACACCTTGAAGTGCAGACCGCTGATCCGGATGCCGTGATCGCCAAGATCCGCAACGCCGGCGCCATCTTCCGTGGCCCGTACTCCCCGGTTCCGCTGGGCGACTACATGTCCGGTTCCAACCACGTGCTGCCGACCTCCGGCACCGCGCGCTTCGCCGCCGGCCTCGGCGTGCACACCTTCATGAAGCCGGTCGAAGTCATCGAATACGACGAGCAGGGATTGAAGACCCTCGCCGCCCGTGTGAACGCCTTCGCCGTCTCCGAAGATCTGCCGGCACACGGCGAATGCGTGCTGAGCCGCTTCATCGACGACCCGTACAACAAGGCGACCATCAAGGAACAGGAAGAGCAGGCCGGCCTCCGATGAGCGAGACTTCCAGCAACGCGATTCCGGCATATCTGCCGCTGCGCAACGACCTGATCGGCGAAGAACCGTACGGCGCGCCGCAGCTCGACGTGCCGGTGTGCCTCAACGTCAACGAGAATCCGTACGCGCCCGAACCGGCCGTGGTGGAAACCATCGCCCAGCGTGTCAAGGAGATCGCCCCGACGCTCAACCGTTATCCGGACCGCGAGCACATCGAACTGCGCAAGGCGTTCTCCACATATCTGGAACGCGAATCGGGCGTGAAGCTCAGCGTCGACCAGTTGTGGGGCGCCAACGGCTCCAACGAAATCATGCTGCAGCTGTTCCAGGCGTTCGGCGGCCCTGGCCGCATCGCGCTCGGCTGCGATCCGACGTACTCCATGTATCCGGAATACGCGCGCGACACGTTCACCACGTGGAAGCTTGCGCACCGCAACGCCGATTTCACGCTTGACGTGGACGCCACCATCAAGGCGATCGAAGACGTCAAGCCGGCCATGATCGTGCTCACCAGCCCGAACAATCCGACCGGCACCCCGCTCAAGCCGGAAGATCTGAAGCGCGTGCTCGAAGCCGCCCGTACCGCCGAAGTGGCAGGCGCCGCCGAAGGCGTGCATCCGGTGGTCGTGGTGGACGAGGCGTACATCGAATTCCGAGATTCGGGCACGCCCACCGCGCTGGAACTCATCGGCGAATACGAAAACCTCGCCGTCAGCCGCACCATGAGCAAGGCGTTCGCCTTCGCCGGCGCACGCGTCGGCTACCTGGCCGCCAACAAGGGCATCATCGACTGCGTGCGCATCGTGCGCATGCCGTACCACCTGTCCGCCGTCACCCAGGCCGCCGCCCTCGCCGCGTTCGAACACACCGACGAACAGCTGAGCCGCGTGGCGCACCTGCGCGAAACCCGCAACGCCACCTCCGCATGGCTCAAGGAGCAGACCTACAAGGGCCAGCCGCTCGAAGTGGCCGAAACCCAGTCGAACTTCATTCTCTTCGGCGGCCATTTCGACGACCGCGACCGCATCTTCGACGAACTGTTGAAGCGCGGCGTGCTCATCCGCGTCGTCGGTCCGGAAGGCTGGATGCGAGTGTGCATGGGCACCGACGAGGAAATGGCACGGTTCCGTGAGGCGTTGGTCGAAGTGCTGCGCATCGTGGAACAGGGCTGAACAAGCCGGAACGCAAGCTGGGATACTGTCCGGAACGGAAGTTCGTGACAGTATTCGGCAATAAGCTTGAAACAGAACAGAATCGCGGTGGCTGCGGAAGACGCAACCACCGCAATCGCAATATCGTAGCTGTAATATCGCAACTGCAACATCGCAAAAGGAGTCGCAACATGGCACGTACTGCAACCATCGTTCGTGAAACCAGCGAATCCAAGGTGGAGCTGAGTCTCAACCTCGACGGAACCGGCAAAACCGACATCGACACATCCGTGCCGTTCTACAATCACATGATGACGGCGCTCGGCAAGCATTCGCTGATCGACCTGAAAATCAAAGCCACCGGGGACACCGACATCGACGCGCACCACACCGTCGAAGACATCGCCATCGTATTCGGCGAGGCTCTGAAGCAGGCCCTCGGAGACAAGCGTGGCATCCGCCGTTTCGCCGACGCCACCGTGCCGCTCGACGAGGCACTCGCCAAAGCCGTCGTCGACATTTCCGGACGCCCGTACTGCGTGTGCACCGGAGAGCCGGAAGGCTTCGAATACTGCATGATTGGCGGGCATTTTACCGGTTCGCTCGTTCGCCACGTCATGGAATCCATCGCCATGCATGCCGGCATCTGCCTGCACCTGCACGTGATTTCCGGCCGCGACCCGCACCACATCGCCGAAGCCGAATTCAAGGCTTTGGCCCGCGCATTGCGTTTCGCCATCGAACCCGATCCGCGCGTCGACGGCATTCCCAGCACGAAGGGCGCGCTGTGATGTCCGACGACAAGGACGATTTGAACGGTTTCGACGGCTTGGGGAAGACCAACGACGACGGCATGCATTTCAGCGAAGAGGAGCTGGAAGCGGCCATGGCCGGCTTCGAAAAGGAATTCCAGGACGAGGAAGCTGCCCAACAGAACGATGCTCCCGCGCAGGTGCCATTCGATCAGCCGGATGAGACGGTTAATTCCGATGCGTCTTCCGACGAATCGCAGGACGGCCTGCAATCGAAGGAAGCCGACGCGGTACTGTCCGAAGCCGAGAACTCGCTGTCATTCGACGACGAGTTGCAGGGACTGCTGGGCAACCGTGCGAAAGTCGCGGTGATCATCACCCGACTTGCCTCCGCACGCCTGTTCGCCGCGTTCTGCCAACTGTCCGACATCTCCGCGCAATGCCTCGCCTCACCGCAAGGCGCGGTCGCTGTATTACGCAATCTCGACGGCGATGGCCCGGAAGCGGCCATCAAAGATCTGACCACCGTGGTCTCCGGCATGCCTGCCGTCCTCGCGATCAACCGTGCGGACAAGCTCGAGGCGACGATGTACCTGCAAGGCAAGGTCGGCCAGACGTTCGCGCCACCGGTGCTGCTCACCTCCACCGCGCCGTTCGTCGAAGACCTGCTGCTGGGCATCACCGACGTTCAGGGGGTGCGTGATTCCGGCGTGGAAACCGTCGATTCCGCAAGCCTGACCCGTGATGACGCCATGAAGATCCTCGCCGAGCACACGCGATTCGGTCGTGGTTCGTCAAGCATCGAATAAGTTTTTCCCCGAAGGATGGATTCTTCGGCAAGCAAAAGAAGGAGAGCGCCCATGACTTCCGTGGTGGTGTTCGATTACGGTTTCGGCAACGTGCGTTCCATGGTGCGCGCGCTGGCCAATCTCGACCTCGACGTGACCCTCACGTCCGACCATCGTCAGGCTCTGGAAGCCGACGGACTGGTGGTGCCGGGTGTGGGCGCGTTCGGCGCATGCATGGAAGGACTGAAAAGCGTCGGCGGAGACAGGGTCATCAAAGACCGTCTGCGCGCCGGCCGCCCGGTGCTCGGCGTCTGCGTGGGCGAGCAGATCATGTTCGAACGTGGCATGGAACATGGCGACGGCACGCTCGGTCTCGGTCTGATCAAGGGCGATGTCGAGCTGCTCGACGCCGACGTGGTGCCGCACATGGGTTGGGACACCGTCGAAGCGCCGGAAGGTTCCGTGCTGCTCAAGGGCGTGGAGAACGAACGATTCTATTTCGTGCACTCCTTTGCCGCGATGAGCGCTTCGCCTGCCGACACCTCCGCCGACCAGCTGGACTTCGGCGATGCGGAAGAGCATGTGACGTGGTGCACCTACGGGCGCAGCCGATTCGTGGCCGCCTACGAACGTGGACCGTTGTTCGCCACGCAGTTCCATCCGGAGAAATCCGCCGAAGCCGGCGCGCAGCTGCTGCGTAACTGGGTTGCGACGTTCTGAACGCGGATTCGTGCAAGGCAATCGCAACAATCGCAAAATCGTAAATTCAAATCGGTAATCGCAAGATCCGTTGAACGGCCGAAAACCGTTCAACGCAACGAAAGGTATGACATGTCTTTGACGCTGCTTCCCGCCGTCGACGTCCGTGATGGCAAGGCCGTGCGCCTGCGCCAAGGCGAATCCGGCTCCGAAACCGACTACGGCTCCCCGCTGGAAGCCGCCCGCACGTGGGTGGAATCGGGTGCGGAATGGATCCACCTCGTCGATCTCGACGCCGCATTCGGCACCGGCAACAACCGTGACCAGCTGCGCGCCATCGTCAAGGAACTGGGCGACAAGGTCAACATCGAAATGTCCGGCGGCGTGCGCGACGACGCCTCGCTCGACGCGGCGCTCGAAGCCGGCGCGGCCCGCGTGAACATCGGCACCGCGGCTCTGGAGAACCACGACTGGACCGCTTCCGTCATCAAGAAGTACGGCGACCGCGTGGCCGTCGGCCTTGACGTGCGCGGCCACACCCTCGCGGCCCGCGGCTGGGTGAAGGAAGGTGGCGACCTGTTCGAGACCATGAAGTTCCTCGACTCCGTCGGCTGCTCCCGTTACGTGGTCACCGACGTGGCACGCGACGGCATGATGAGCGGCCCGAACATCGAGCTGCTGCGCGAAGTGGCGTCCCGCACCGACGCGAAGGTCACCGCATCCGGTGGCATCTCCAAGCTCGACGACCTGCGCAACATCAAGGAGCTCGCCGAACTGGGCGTGGACGCCGCGATTCTCGGCAAATCGCTGTACGCGCGCGCCTTCACGCTGGAGGAAGCCCTCGAAGTCGCACGCTGACATGTCGCGACACGGCATGTGTTAACGACGTTCGTAACATGCGCATGGAACGATTGGACACTATGGATAAACAGCAAGAGTTTGCTTTGCGCACGGTCGAGGAACGCGACGTGCGCTTCATTCGTCTATGGTTCACGGATGTGTTGGGAACACTGAAGTCCGTGGCCATCGCGCCGGCGGAACTGGAAGCCGCATTCGAGGAAGGGCTCGGATTCGACGGTTCCGCCGTGGAAGGCCTCACCCGCGTGTCCGAAGACGATATGATCGTCAAGCCCGATCCGTCGACGTTCCAGATTCTTCCGTGGCGCGGAGGCCCGCAGGGCACCGCGCGCATGTTCTGCGACGTGCTCACGCCTGATGGTGAGCCGTCCTTGGGTGACCCGCGCCACGTGCTCAAGCAAGCGCTGGCCAAGGCCAAGGAGAAGGGTTTCACCTTCTACGTGCATCCGGAGATTGAATTCTATCTGTTTGAAAAGCAGGATGACTGGGCGCAGACTCCGAAGCCGATCGATGAGGGCGGCTACTTCGACCATGTGCCGCGCAGCCCCGGCATGGACTTCCGCCGCGCCACCGTCAACATGCTCGAGCAGATGGGCATCTCGGTGGAGTACTCGCACCACGAGGCGGGGCCAGGCCAGAACGAGATCGATCTGCGATATGCGGACGCGCTCACCACGGCCGACAACATCATGACCTTCCGCACCGTCGTCAAGGAGATTTCGCTGGAGCGAGGCATCCATGCCAGCTTCATGCCGAAGCCTCTCGCCGACGCTCCGGGCTCCGGCATGCACACGCACTTGAGCCTGTTCGAAGGTGACGCCAACGCGTTCTACGAGGCCGGGCAGGAATTCAACATGTCCGTCACCGCACGACAGTTCGCGGCCGGCATCCTGTACCACGCGGCTGAGATCTGCGCGGTCACCGACCAGTACGTCAACTCCTACAAGAGGCTGTGGGGCGGTGCCGAGGCGCCGAGCTATATCTGCTGGGGCCACAACAATCGCTCCGCGTTGCTGCGCATCCCGCAGTACAAGCCCGGCAAAGGCAATTCCGCACGTATGGAATTCCGCGCACTCGACCCGGTCGCCAATCCGTACCTCGCGTATTCCGTGCTGCTCGCAGCCGGTCTCGACGGCATCGACAAGCAAATGCAGCTGGGCGAGCCCACCAGCGACGACGTGTGGGAGCTCACCGACGCCGAGCGTCAGGCCATGGGCATCCAGCCGTTGCCGGAATCGCTTGATGAGGCGCTGAAGATCATGGAGAAATCCGACTTCGTGGCGGATGTGCTCGGCGAGCATGCGTTCGAATACTTCCTGCGCAACAAGCATCAGGAATGGGATGAGTACCGCAAGCAGGTCACCCCGTTCGAGCTGAAGAAGTATCTGCCGAAGCTGTGATCGCGGACCATCGATAGAAAAAACGTCATACACGAGGCCGCCGTCCGGAACATAAACCGGGCGGCGGCCTTGCTCGTGCGTTTCGCACACGTCTATGGCGGAAAGGCCACGGGGAATCGGTGTCGGACTGGTCGAGGATATGCTCGAACGGCATATCCTCATTGGGATGCATCAGCCTCGCGGGCTGCCGAACATCGAATGGTAGATAATCGCGAAATTGCGGTTGCCGTATGACGAGCAGGAATCGCCTTCACCGGCCCCCGCTTCGAGCGCCGCGGCATTCGGCTGATACGGGGTGTATATGTACAGCAGCGCGGTCGCTCGGTTCTCGATGTACACGTTGCTGCCGCCGCAGCTGGCATTTGGATTGTACTGGATGTAATTGAGCCGTCCGGCATGGTAGCCGTAGCGTCCCTCGTGCCGAATATAGTACTGGTACCGTTTGGCCGCGCCGTACACCTGTTTGAAGAAGCCGGCATAGGTGGGGTCGCAGTTCGCATCATCCGGGCAGCTCAGGCCCATCGCCGCTTTGAATTGGAAATCGTTTGGATTGGTGGCCGTGAGCAGATGCTGCTCCTTTTGCAACACGGTGAGCAGCACCTTCTGGCTGATGCCGCATGCCTTGCCCGCCTTGTAGACAATCGCCGCCGCGCTTTCGTTCGGGCCACCATCATAAGCCTGGCAATATTCGTCCGCGGACTGCGATTCGGTGCTGAACGTCATGGACTTCAGGCATCGTTCGCCACTGCAGGCCACGCCCTGCTGTTCGATGATGGTGCTGACCTGCTGCTCGCTCAACGCATTGCCGTTGAAGAACGTGCCGTCGGAAATGATGTTGCCGGGATTGAAGTCGTATTGCGACTGCGACTGGCTTTGCGCGGTGAGCGCCTCGTTCACCTGCACGCGCCAGCCGATGAAGCGCACCGCCCCCACGATGATGGCGATCGCCGCGATCGCTGCCACGGTCGCGGTGGCGACCATGCCGATGCGTGCGATGGGATTCGCCTTCCGCCACATGGTGCGGAGATTCTTGAGATTGAGGGGCTTGCGATTGCGGGTTTTCCGTGCTTTGCGCGTGCTGTTCGTCTTGCGTGTCATCGTGCGTCATATTGTATCGCGCATGGCATAATGTTGCCTCGGATTGGTTACGTCAATCGATTGATGTCCCGGTGTGGAAGGGAGATGCGGCATGGCAAAGGAACGGTTCTTCAATCTTCCGGTGCTTATCCTGATCGCCTCGAGTTTCATGCTTGGCATGAGTGAATTCATCGTGGTGGGCATCCTGCCCGACATCGCAGCCGATCTGAAGATATCGGAGGTGACGGTCGGCAATCTGGTGTCGTTGTTCGCGTTCGTGTACGCGCCCGTCACGCCGCTCGGCTCGGCGCTGTCGGCGCGGTTCCCGCGATTCGCCACTCATCTGACGCTGATCGGCATATTCCTTGCCGGTAATCTCCTGTGCGCGTTCGCACCCAATTACGCGGTGCTGGTGGTGGCGCGCATCATGATCGCGTTGGTGTCCGGCACTTTGGTGGCCGTGGCCATGACGTATGCGCCCGACGTGACGACGGACAAATTCCGCACGAAATTCATCGCATGGGTGTTCTCCGGCTTCTCCATCGCATCCGTGGTCGGCGTGCCGGTCGGCACATGGGTGGCCAACACGTTCGGCTGGCGTTGGGCGTTCCATATCATTAACGTGCTCACCATTATGCTCATCGTCGGTATGGTCGTGGCGCTGCCGCGCAACAGCCACATCGTGAAAATCGGCTTCCTGCCGCAGTTCCGCCTGTTCTTCGACCGTCGTATCCAGCTTGGTGTGCTCACCGTGGTGTTCGGCGCGGCCGCCAGCTATGTCTTCTACACGTATCTGACGCCGATCATGCGCGACGAAGTTCATGTGCCGGAACAGTACCTGAGCGTCGGACTGGTGATTTTCGGCGCGGCATGCCTGTGGAGCAACCTGTATGGCGGCAAACTGGCCGACCGTGGCAGGGGAGTGGAGCCGCTGACGCACATCCGTCCCATCTACTGCGCGCACGCGGTGCTTATGGCGTCGCTCGTCGTGGCGCATTGGGTGCCGGTATACGGCGCGTTGCTGCTCGTGGTACTCGGCATGTTCATGTATCTGCAGAATTCCGCGTCACAGGTGCTGTATATGGATGTCGCCTCACAATCGCACCCGGGATCGCTCAACTTGGCCGCGTCGCTCAATTCCATGTCGTTCAACATCGGCATCGCGCTTGGTTCCGCGGTCGGCGGTCTGGTCAACGGACATTTCGGACTGACATGGCTTGGCCCGGTTGGCGCGCTGTTCCTGCTATGCGCGATCGCCACTACCACCATGCTGCGTCCGTTCGTGGCGCAGGAACGCAAGTTCTATGCCACCCAACGCGCATGAACGTTTCCGTTCCGCACGATTCCAAATCATGCAGGGCTTACGGTCGTCTGCTGATATATGACGGGGAACACGGTGGTCAGCCGAGCGGCTTCCACTGATCGGTGTCATTGACGTCCCCGAACGACGCGCCGTTCGCCACCCAGCAGCTCTGCATTTCGGCATTCGAGAAATCCACAGTGGTGGGCTGGTTTTTGGCGTGCGCGTCCAAATCCTTCTTGTACGCTTCCTTGTCGTAGTTTTTCGGCACGATACCGGCCTTATGCAGGCAATCGACCATGGCCTGGTCGCCATCGGAAAGCATGCCGGGATTGCCGATCTGCATCTGGTACACGCCGGTCACCGCAATGACTTCAGTGTTATAGCATTTGTTCTCATCCTCGTTGAACTTCCTGCGCTGCTGGTCGCTCATGCCTGTCGTGTCGCGCATGGCGATCATGTACAGGCCATTGGAGAACTGCTTGAGCACAGGTGTCGTATACCCATAGCCGGTCACGCACTGCTTGTAATTCGACCAGGCGAGTTCGTAATCCGGTTTCGACACGCTTCCCGACTTCCTGGAACGTTTCAGAATCGTTTTCTGTGCGTCACTCATGGGATACTTGGTATCGGGTTTGGCGTCCAAATCAAGAAGAAAATCGATGTAATCCGGTATCGAATTCGCGATTTTGGATTTGGATGTGTCGCTGCCGGCACTTCCGGTCGGCTGTTTCGTATCCTGCTGGTCGACAGCCACCCCACAGCCCGCGCAGCCGATAAGAGTTATGCCTACCAAGCATGTGGTGATGTTTCTCAACACATGGACTATTCCATTCCGCATGGTGATCGAGCTTCCTAATACTGATAATATTCAACATAATCATTTTGAGTCAATGAAGAGCCTCCGCTGACTGAGGCGGAGCAATGTTGCTTAGCGAGCGCTCTGCTTGTCTGCGAATGTTGCGTCCTATCTTGCTGTGCGTAGCAATATTGGTTATGGTAATCGGTTTGAGTCCTTACATATGAACTTGTCGGTTGCACACTCCATTCAACATGATAAGGGCCCTCGCTATATGAGCCACTGGTGACAGGGTACCGACATACAGCACTCGCCACGGCAGTGGCGCCGAAGCATATTCCGACAGCTGCTATTGATGCGGCAATTGTTTTCGCTAATTTATTGTGTTTCATCCAGGACATCATCGTCCACCTTTCATCATCATATCGAACTGCCTTGGCCCGGTGATTCATATGATATGAGTTGTTTTACGGGGTTATTGCGAACGATCTACTCAATATGAGTAAGGGGTGGTGATGAAATGATGTATTGTATTGCGGCAGGGGGATGTTTCCCGGGGGGAAGGAGCGTTGTACCATGACGGGGAAAACGGTTGGTGGTCCGAAGATATTGCTTGTTGACGATGACAAAATCGTCATCGAGGCGCTGACTGACCTATTCAAGCGGATTCTTCCGGCGGTGGGTATCGTCGATTCGGCTACCAGCGGCGTTGAGGCTTTGGAATTGTTTGCATCAAATGCCGACCAATATGCTCTTGTGCTGCTTGATATGTCGTTGGAAGGTATGCAAGGCCCGGAAGTCTGCCGTCGCATGCGGTTGATGGACTGTTCCACGCCGATTCTCGGCATGACCAGCTTCAGTCTGAACCGGTATCGCGTGCCGCTGGCGGCGGCTGGCGCGCAGGGGCTTGTCGGTAAAGGTGACGAGACGCAGCTCGAACAAGCCGTCTCCCGTGTCCTTTCAGGATGTTTCCTGCCCGGTTTTGAAACTCCGATGGCGGCTTATGCGAAGCTGAAATGCGATACTCAAGCGGAGTCCACGCTCACCAACATGCAGGAAACCATCATGAATCTGTGCGCGAACGAGTATCTGACGGATGGAGAGATAGCCGAACGGCTCGGCATATCCATCGCCACCGTGCGCAAGCACATGCAGAACATCGTCAAACGACTGAACTGCCGTACGCAACGGCAAGCCATCATCACATGGCTGAAACGTGGGAACGGGCGCTGACATGACCGAAAAGAACGGAGCGTTCCGGTTGTCGGATATGCCGCGAATCAAACATCCGTTCCGTCTTGCGGCCATCATGACGTGCGAACTTCTGATGGTCTATGAGGCGGTGTGCCACCCCGGTTCGCCAATGGCATTGATGTTTACCGTCATGCAGATTATGCTGACCGGTCTCGCCTATTTCTGGTCCCGTGCGCGCGTCCGTATGCCTATCATAAGGATGTGATCGGCCGGTTGATTGGCGAGGTGTACGCGAACGTTTCGCGTCATGCGCCTTCCGGAGGCAAGTACGAGGTGTCGGTTCTGGTGAAGACGATTCCTTGGAAATCACTGAAGTGAATGATATGGGTGCCTGGCATTCCGGCAGCCTGCCCGGCGGCCATGGTCTCAGACAGTTCGCGGCTGAAATCGAGCATATCGGAGGAAGTCTTTCCACCGATTGCGAGAACGGCATATGGATGTTCCACGCGCGCATTCCGTTTGACTGATGGCTTTCCGGCGCGGAGAACGGGGTAAATGCAACGAGCCGGTGGATGATGCTGGGGAACACCTGGTTCCACATACCCATATTGGGTATGCCGCGCGTGACGGCAGGTCTTGGGGGTCTAGACTAGGGGATAAAGCGGGTCATGGCGGCCTGACGGCTGCGTCGTTTGTGAGGGGGCTGATGACGATGTCGAGGAAAACGGGCATGCGTGGCAAAGCTATTGCCGTCATATGCTGTCTCGCTTTGCTTGTCGGCTGCACGGGCTGCGGGGCACTGAAAGAAGGCTTGCGACGGGAGCGTCAATCCCAGCAGGGTCAATCATCGCAACAGGGTGAACGAATCGCGTCGTCGCTGAAGGATTATGCGCGATCGTTGTTGGATTCCGACGGCGGCAAAATATCCGATCAGCAGAAGTCTGCACTGGAGAAGGCCGCTTCGGGCGGAAAGGTGAGTCAGGCCGACTACGAACGCGCATGGGCGGATTACAAGCAGTGCATCATAGACAAAGGCTATGCCGAGCCGACGTTCGACAAGTACGACAACGGCATTTACGCTCTGCCCTCGTACAACACCGATGGTGCCAGCAAAGAGGCGATCCGCAAACTCAATGACGATCTGACATCCTGCAGTATGCTGCATGTCACGGATATCAACACCGTGTACAGGCTCCAGTTGGGCAATCCGAAGCTGCTGCTCAATGACAAGGAGGTGGCGGCCGACTGTCTGCGCAAGGAAGGCATAAAGCCCAAAGACTACATCGCCGATAAGCTGGAGAAGGATTTGGAATCCGGAGAAAGCGCAGGACTGCGCGATAACAGGAAGGCGCTGACCTGCTTGGTGACGGCCGGAGTGAACGTGACCGCCTCGGATGAGACGGTCTGGTATCCGCTGAAGTAGTCTGATGCGCGAAGGGGCTCATATGCGAGTGGTTGTGGAAGGGCTGGCCCACCGGTTCCCGGGGACAGACCTGCTGTTCGAGCATCTTGATTTCGTGGCGGAACCTGGCTCCACCATCGCGGTATGCGGACCATCCGGTTGTGGTAAATCGACATTGCTGTCGATTCTCGCCGGTTGGGAGAAACCATATGCCGGAACCGTAACCCGTGAAGGCGTGAACCGTGTGGGATGGGTGTTTCAAAACCCGTACGGTGTGGCGGAACGCACCGCGCTCGACCACGTGGTGTTCCCGCTGCTCGCCAAAGGCATGCGGCGCAAGGAAGCGGAGCTCAAAGCCTTGGAAGCCATGGGGCTGTTCGACCTCGAATACGCGGCCGACCGCCGGTTCTCCGACCTCTCCGGCGGCGAGGCGCAACGTCTCATGCTGGCACGTGCCGTCTGCTCCAAACCCGACATGCTGCTCGTGGACGAGCCGACCGCTCAATTGGATACGCGCACCGCGCATTCCGTCAGCCATGTGCTGAACAACCTTTCCGGCCAAGGCATGATCGTGCTCGTGGCCACACACGATCCCGACACCCGCGACGCCTGCGACCGTGTGCTCGACCTCGCCGACTACGCGCCAGGCGGCAGCAAATCGCAGGAACCGGAATTGGAAGAATAGACGAATAGAAAGGCATCGATTCATGGGAAAGAAGCAACGGGGCACTAAAGTCATGAACAACGGTGCCAGACGCGGACGACTCGCATGGGCTTGGAGCCTGCTCGCCGTGGCAACCGCCATATGCGTGTCCGTGGGAGCATGCGCGCTGCTCTTGCCAGACCGCGCGCCGGCATTGCTCGGCTCGGCAGGGGAGACGACCACCGCGCCAGCCAGCGTGCAGGAATACTCCGGTAGCCAGCAAGTGACGGTTGTGCCCACCATCTCCACCGAACGTAATCTTCTCGGCAACGCCAACGGCACCGTCACCGCCGACTGGTCCGCAGACGGACTCGCCTCCGGCAAAGGCGCATACAAAGTCAACGACCGCGTGGTCGTGGCCTTGAACACCGCCACACCCCTATACCGTGACCTCAAAACCGGAGACAAGGGCGACGACGTGCTCGCACTGAACAACGAGCTGAGCCGACTCGGATACAACAGCGTGGCCGGTTCCGACACCTACTGGTGGGCAACATCCGACGGCTGGCGGCAACTCATGAACGACAACGGCAACCCCTCCGACGGCACGCTTGCGCTTGCCGACACCATGTGGATTCCTGAAAACGCAGTCGCGGTCGACGAGTGGACGGCCACCACCGGTTCCATGGTGACGGGCGGTACGGCAATCGGAAAAATACCGGGAGCGTTGACGAAACTCACCGTGAAAAACGGCGCGGCGGTAGGACAGGATCGCACCATAAGCATGTATGGCGTCAATGGAATATTGCCGGCCGATAGCACGGAAATCACCGACGCCGAATTCCTGCGTAATGTGTCGGCAAGCGAGACGTTCCAGTCCATGGACATGCAGACCAAAAAGGCCGGTCTCGATGCCACCGTGGCATTGAAGGAACCATTACAGGTGCTGCGTGTGCCGGCGGGAGCGGTGTTTGGCATCGACGGCAGCAGCGGCTGCATCGTACCAAAATCCCACAATGCGTCTAATACGCCGGCGAAGGTGACGATTGTGGGCAGCGAGCTGGGCGTGAGTCTGGTGCAGACGCAGGATGCCGACGTGTCCGCGATCGCCAACGTCGAAATCGGCAGCGGGCTCAACGGGCTGGTTTGCAAATAGTCGGCGGATGAATCGCAAGAAACCGTTGAGCTTCGCCAAACAGTGTGAAAACCGCATGAAACCGCCAATAAGGGAGCGTATATGAGACTTGGATCGGTGCTTTCCGAAGCGCTGCGCAACATCGGTTCGGGCGTGAGCCGCGCGTTCGCCATGTTCCTCGCAGTGCTGCTCTCCGGAACGCTGCTGGGCGGATATGAGGCGATGACCGTGATTGACTTGGAATCGCAGGCCGTGCAGCGCATCAACGCGTACGTTGACGTCAACGCCATCGTCGGTGGAACGGTGGATGGCACCGCATGCGACCGGTTGTCCGACGCCGGCGATGGAATGACGGGAACCTTGGCTGGTGCGATGCGTGCCGGCGAACAGGTCGTGCCACTCGCGACACCCGGCAAGGACATCTCATCGTATGACGTGACGCCTGGTATGATCCGGCTGATCGCCGGCAATGCCAAGGCCGACGTGTCCGGCGTATGGGTGCCGCGCGACGTGGCCAAGGACTTCGGGCTCGCCGTGGGCAGCGCATTGCGGACACGCGAAGGCACCACACGTGTGGCTGGTGTGTTCGACTGGCCGAACGATGGGCGTGACACGCGTTTCGCCTACGCGTTCATCGTGCCGGTGTCGGCGAGCGCCTCGACGTTCAACGAATGTTGGGTCAAGCGGTGGCCGGCCGATGGACAGATGGAAAATCTGCTGTATGCCACGTTGGTGGCGGGTTCCGGCTCGTCGAATGCGGGTGTGACGCAGGTGAATAAGGGGTTTGATGCGCATTATGACGCGCGTGCGTCGTATCTGAATCGTTCGACGCGGTGGATGCCGTGGGTGGGGTTGGCGATTGGCGTGTTGGTTGGTGTGTTTGGTGTGCGCCGGCGTAGGTTGGAGTATGCGGGTGCGTTGCATTCGGGGCAGTCGAAGGGTGCGCAGTTGCTGGGTATTGGTGTGGAGACCGGTGTTTGGGCCGGGCTGGCTACGTTTGCTTCGTGTGCGTTGTTGTTGGCGTATGCGGTGCGGATGAGCCGGTCCGATTGGGTGGCGGTGTTGGCGGCTGCGGTGCGCACGCCGTTGGCTGTGTTCGCCGGTGTCATGGTGGCGAGTCTATTGGTGGGGTTGTTGATTCGTGAATCGCAGTTGTTCCGTTTCTTCAAGAAGCGTTGACGGGTTTGAAGAAACGGAACAATCCGTTGGGGTTTTGGCTGGTGGCTAGGCGATCGCCTTTTTGATGCGTTGCAGGCTGATCGGTTTCGGCGTGCCGAGTTCCTGTGCCCACAGGGACACGTAGAATTCCTCCAGCATCCAACGTACGGTTTCCGCCTGCTTCATCAGCGTTTCGTGGCGTGGGCCGGCTGGTTCACGTTGTGCTTTCGCCACGGCCTTGTCGGCAAGTTGTTTGGCTTCGTTGGCTTCCCAAGCCCATCGCACGTCGCGGTTCTTGTCGTTTTTCGCCTTGGTGAGGCGCAGCAGGTCGGCGTGCAGGTATCGTTCGATGGACGGCAATGCCTCTGGCGGCGTCTTGCCGATGAAACCGGGGTATACGAGTGTGGCGATGTGTTCGCGGATCGACTGCAGCACGCTCAGCAGTGGCAGGTCCGCTTTGCCGGACACGGCTTTGTCGACTTCCGCATACCGTTTCAGTATGGCGATCACGTCATGCGCCACCGCGTACACGGTGTCCTCGTACACTTCGCGCACATCGAGCACTGCGTCGGCGAGCGCTTCGTCGTCGGGCAGCTGGTCGATGTTGGGCAGGAGCCGTTTGACGGCTGCCAGCTGCAGGTCTTCGGTGAGCTCCTTCGTGGACTTGTAGGGGGCAGAGGCGAGCATGAGCGCTTCCGTGCCGAGCCAGCGTGAGGAGATGCGTTCACCGGGCAGGCGCAGCGTGTCGAGCGCGCCTTGCCAGAGCATGGTGGCGCGTGCTTCGGTGGTCGCTCCCGCTTTGTTGAGCAGGTTGGCTTGTTCGACGAACTTGCCTTGGTCTCCTGCGTTTCGGGCTTGTTTTTCGACCATGTGGCGTGCGGAGGCTTTGGCTTGTTCGGCGAATCTGCGTTGCAGTTCGACGAGTGATTTGCCGGTGCCGAGCGTTTTGACGGGTCCTCGCGCGTGTCGTCGGCCGTGCTGGTTCTTGCGGTTGGGCGGCAGCTGCTGTTCCACGGCGAAGGTCATGCGCAGGTATGGCGCGAGCTTGTTCCATAGTTCGCCGGTGAGGACTTCCGGGTGGATTTGCGCGCCGACGATACTGATGGCCGCCTGCGTGAACACGTGCGGCAGGTCGGGCCATGCGGCCATGCCATCCTCGTTTTCGGGGGCGATGTCAGGCTTTTGCTGGCTGCCGGAGCCCGGCAGGTCGGGATAGCGTTTGTCGATCCAGGCGCGGATTTTGCGTGCCGTGTCCGGAGCGGGCACGAACTGCACGCGCAACGTTTTCGGCAGCGACTTGATCATGCCGACGATCAGCTCGTCCAACAATCCCGGCACATTCCACGAGAACTGTTCCGGAGTCAGTCGAGACAATGCTTTCAACGGCACATGTACGGTGACGCCGTCGTTTGGGTCGTGCGGGTCGTAGATGTAGCTCAACCTTAGATCGATGGGGGAGCCGTCGGTGCCGAGCGTATGCCAATGGTCGGGATAGTCGTCCAGGGACACCGAATCGGAGCCGGCGAGACGCTCCACCTTGTCCGGATCGAAATCCAGCAGATCGGGCTGCTCGTCGTGCTTCGTCTTCCACCATTTCGCCAAATCGGCCACGCTGGTGACGGTGTTGGGGATGATGGCGTTGTAGAAGTCGAACAGATCCTCGTCACCGACGGTCTGCGCCACCTGGCGGGTGCGGCTCGCATCATCGGCTGCATCCTCGAGGATGTCCCGGTTCCTGGTGACGAAATCATCATAGGAGAACCGTTGCTGGATGTCGCCCTCCACCAGACCCTGCCGGATGAGGAAATCGCGCGCCTCAAGCGGATTGATGCGCCCCCACTGCACGGTGCGGTCCTGCACGATCGGCAGGCCGTACAGGAGCACCTTCGCGCTCGCCACGGCCGAGCCGCGCGAACCGGACCAGTGCGGATCCGCGTACGTGGTACGGGTGAGTGCTCCGGCGAGCGGCTCCGCCCATGCGGGATCAATCTGCGCGGAATACCGCGCCCACAGCCGGCTTGTCTCCACCAGTTCGGTGCTCATCACCCATTGCGGTGTCGATTTGGCTACGGCGGAGGCGGGGAACAGGGCGAAATGCGTGCCGCGCGCGCCCTGATAGTCGTTCTTCGCCATCTTCTGCGCGCGTTTCATCGCACGAGCGCGTGCCGCACCCTTCAAACCAGCGAAATCGGATGCCTTCGGCTCGCGCGTGACCTGCATGCCCATCATGGACAGCAGGCCGGAAAGCATGGACGTGTGGATGCCCTGCGCGTCCCATGAGCAGCACAGCGAATGCGCTGCCTGCTGGTTAAGCGGCAGCTGGCGGATCTCCAACGGTGGACGGGACACGGGAATCGGCTCGCCAAGCTTGAATTTGAACTCCTGGCACATTTCGCGCAGCTGGGCGACCAAATCCTTCCATTGGCGCATGCGCAGCCAACTCAAGTACTCGGTCTTGCAGATGCGGCGCAGCGCGGAATTGCTCGGCTCGCCATCCGCTTGGAACACGCGGTCCCACAGGTTCAACGCGGTCAGGAAATCACTGGTCGGGTCCGCATACCGGTTGTGGATCCGATCCGCCTCCTCACGGTTCTCGTCGGGACGTTCGCGCGGATCCTGCAGGCTCAGGAACGCGACTACTACCAGCACCGCCGCCAGAGTGTTCGGCGTGGTCGACTTCGCGGCTTCGATGACCATACGGCCCAAACGCACGTCGATCGGAATACGTGCCAGCAGACGGCCGGTATGCGTCAACACCACCTCGCCATGCTTGCGCGCCACGGCCTTCAGCTCGGTCAGCTCGTTGAAACCATCCGACACGGCCTTCATATCCGGCGGATCGATGAAACCGAAATCCGTCACATCCTTCGCCGTACGCGCCATACCCACCGACAGCATGTGCAGCACGACCGCGCCCAGGGACGTGCGCAGAATCTCCGGCTCCGTGAATTCGGGACGCGTCTCGAAATCCTCACGCGAATACAAGCGGATCGCAATGCCGTCGGCGATACGGCCGCAACGGCCCGAACGCTGGTTCGCGCTCGCCTGGCTGATCGGCTCGATAGGCAGACGCTGCACCTTCGCCGTCTTCGAATAGCGGGAGATACGCGCCGTGCCCGGATCGACCACATAGCGGATGCCCGGCACCGTCAGCGACGTTTCGGCGACATTCGTGGCGATCACAATACGCTGATGCGTATGCGGTTCGAACACCTTATGCTGTTCCTTCGAAGACAACCGTGCGAACAACGGCACGATCTCGATCGCATCCGGCCTGCGCATATCCGCCGCGCGCGGACCGTAATGGCGGCGCAGCGCGTTCTCGAAATCGTGGATGTCGCGCTCGCCGGAAGCGAACACGAGAATGTCGCGCGGACCACGGTCGTGCGTGGAATGGATCACCAATTCGGCGCAGGCGCGCGCCACCGCGGTGGGCATGTCCACGTTCGTGTCGCGCGAATCGCGGCCGTCCCTGCCATCCGGCGCGGCCGACAGCGCCTCGTAATCCGCGTCGCCGGGCATCGCGCCCGTTTCGAAACCCGGCACGGAACGCATCAGCGCCGGCGCGGTGCCCAACGGCTCATACACGATCTGCACCGGATACGTGCGTCCCGACACTTCGATGACCGGCACCTTCGTGTGCAGCGCGTGTTCGAAATGCTCCTGGAACTTCACCGAATCGATTGTCGCGGACGTGATGACGAGCTTCAGGTCGCGCCGCTTGGGCAGCAGCGCCGTCAGATAGCCGAGCAGGAAATCGATGTTCAGACTGCGCTCATGCGCCTCGTCGATGATGATCGTGTCGTACTGCATGAGCTTCGGATCGCGTTGGATCTGTGCCAGCAGAATACCGTCCGTCACCACGCGCAGGCGCGTCTTCGGCGAGCTTTCGTCCGTGAACCGCACCTGATAGCCGACTTCCTCACCCAACGTCACGCCCATTTCGCTGGCGATTCGTTCGGCGACGGTACGTGCGGCAAGCCTGCGCGGCTGCGTGTGCACGATCTGCCTGCCGTGCGATCCACGTCCCAGTTCCAGCAGAATCTTCGGCAGCTGCGTGGTTTTGCCGGAGCCCGTCTGGCCGGAAACGATCACCACCTGGCTTGACCTGACGGCTTCGGCGATGTCGCTGCGAGCCGCGGAAACCGGCAGTTCGGAAGGATATTCGAATTTCATGCCTTCACAACCTCGATGACGCGGAAGCCCTTCGAACTCGCGTACTTGCCCACTTCAAACCCGTCGCCCAACTGCGTGGCGAGCCACGGAATCAGCGAATCGGAACCCAGATTCCTCTGCACCACCAGATAGGCGGCACCGCCCGCGTTAAGCCGCGGCAGCCACGTCATCAGCAGCTCGTGCAGAGCCTCCTTGCCGACGCGGATCGGCGGATTCGACCAGATCAGATCGAACGTGAGAACGGCCGGAACCTGCTCGGCGGTGACGGCATGGATATTGCCCATGCCGTTCAACTCGGCGTTGCGGCGCGTGAGCTCAAGCGCGCGTTCGTTCACATCCAACGCCCAGATATCGGCCTTGGGCGATTCGAAACCCAACGTCAGCGCGATCGGACCCCAACCGCAGCCCAGATCAAGGAACGTGCCCTCCTCCGGCGGTTCCGGCGCCTGGCGAAGCAGCACCGACGTGCCCAAATCCACACGATTGCCGGAAAACACGCCGTTCGACACTTCCACATCCGCCTCATTGCCACGCAACGTGACATGCAGCTTCCTGCGCACGTCCTTCGACTGCGGTTCCGCCGCGAAATACTGCTCGGCCTGTGCCATGCTCTCTCCTTGCAAACGTTCGTCCTCCGGCATCCGCGCGGTAATCGCGTCCACGTGGCGAAAACGGTGATGCCCATGTCTCTAGACAATGATGATAATAAAGACACCATAGTTTAACCGTGAGAGGTGCCATTGAGCCAAGAGAACGATATCGAGCAGAGCATGACCGCAGGCGACGTCGGGGGAGTGCTCGCCGACCAATCCGACGTGCTGCTTGATACCGACGGCGGGGAACACTTTCGCGAAACCCACGACGAACAGTGGCAGGAACGCGAATCCCGCAACGCATTGAAGCATGTGGCGGGTCTGGGCGAGATCCAGGACGTCACCGAAGTCGAATACCGTAAAGTCAGGCTCGAACGCGTCGTGCTCGTAGGCGTATGGTCCAGCCGCGAGACCACGCAGGCCGCGGCCGAGGAATCGCTCCGAGAACTCGCCGCGCTCGCCGAAACCGCGGGCGCCGTGGTGTGCGACGGTCTGCTGCAGCATCGCATCAAGCCGGATGCGGCCACATACGTGGGTTCCGGCAAGGCGCGCGAACTGGCCGGCATCGTGGCGCAGGACGAGGCGGACACCATCGTCGTCGACGATGATCTGCCGCCGAGCCAACGACGCGCATTGGAAGACGCCACCAAAGTGAAGGTGGTCGACCGCACCGCCGTCATCCTCGACATCTTCGCACAGCATGCGACTTCGCGCGAAGGCAAGGCGCAGGTGGAGCTGGCACAGCTCGAATACATGCTGCCGCGACTGCGCGGCTGGGGCGGGTCGCTGTCGCGGCAGGCGGGTGGCCGTGCGGCAGGCGACGCGGGCATCGGCTCGCGTGGTCCGGGCGAGACGAAAATCGAAATGGACCGTCGCGTGATCCGCAGCAGAATCGCCAAACTACGCCGGCAGATCGCACAGATGGCGCCCGCGCGTGACGTCAAACGTGGCGCGCGCCGTCGCTTCGGCCTGCCGACCGTCGCCGTGGTCGGCTATACGAACGCCGGCAAATCGTCGTTGACCAACCGGCTGACCGGTTCCGCGGAACTGGTGGAGAACGCGCTGTTCGCGACCTTGGACACCGCCGTGCGCCGCGCGAAGGCCAAGGATGGGCGACTGTACGCGTATGTGGACACCGTCGGTTTCGTGCGTCGCCTGCCCACGCAGCTGATTGAGGCGTTCAAATCCACGTTGGAGGAGGTCGCCGACGCGGATTTGATCGTGCACGTGGTCGATGGATCGCATCCTGATCCGTTCTCACAGATCGACGCGGTCAATGACGTGCTTTCCGACATCGATGGTGTGGAAACGATTCCCACGATTGTGGCATTCAACAAGGCCGATTGTATGGATGAGGCCGCGCGTGAGCGGGTCGAGGCGTTGATGCCGGACGCGTATATTGTCTCCGCGTTCTCGGGAGAAGGTGTCGAGGCGCTGCGCGAGAAGGTGGAATCGATGCTGCCGACGCCAAACGTGCATGTCGAGGCGTTGCTGCCGTACGCCGCCGGCTCGCTCATGTCCCGTGTGCGCGAGTACGGCAGGGTGGTCAACGTCGAATACCGCGACGACGGCATGATGCTCGAAGCGGAGGTCGACGACCAGCTGGCCGCGCAGATCGTGGAGCAGGCCATCGACTGAGCTTCCGCGCAAGCCGTTCCCGATGACGTTTGCCGGAGCGGCCGTGCAAACGCTGCAACGGATTGCAACAGCTGCATTTCAACGGGCGCAGTGTATGTGAGCGCTCACAAAAGCTGTGACGAAAATCACTTTTCAGTGGTTGCAAATCATGCGGATTCACGGCGAAACGTCATGCTGTATGGATAAAGTAGGGTTGAAATCGAAAGAAAATACCCTGCCACAACGCGGGACGTTCTTCTTGCTCAAAAGAGAGGTAAAGCACATGGTGGATTCACCAATCAAGCCCACAAAGCTCGCTATCATCGGTGCCGGCGCAGTCGGCTCCACTCTCGCTTTCGCTGCTGCTCAGCGTGGCGTCGCACGTGAGATCGTGCTCGAAGACATCGCCAAGGAACGCGTCGAGGCCGAAGTGCTCGACATGCAGCACGGCTCCAGCTTCTATCCGACCGTGACCATCGACGGCTCCGACGATCCGGAGATCTGCCGTGACGCCGACATGATCGTCATCACCGCAGGCCCGCGCCAGAAGCCGGGCCAGTCCCGCCTCGAGCTGGTCGGTGCCACCATCAACATCCTCAAGGCCATCATTCCGGGCCTCGTGAAGGTCGCTCCGAACGCCATCTACATGCTCATCACCAACCCGGTCGACATCGCCACCCACGTGGCCCAGAAGATCTCCGGCCTGCCGGCCAACCAGGTCTTCGGCTCCGGCACCAACCTCGACTCCGCCCGTCTGCGCTTCCTGATCGCGCAGCAGACCGGCGTCAACGTCAAGAACGTGCACGCCTACATCGCCGGCGAACACGGCGATTCCGAAGTCCCGCTGTGGGCCTCCGCCACCATCGGCGGCGTCCCGATGTGCGACTGGACCCCGCTGCCGGGCCATGATCCGCTGGACGCCGAAGTGCGTGAGCAGATCCACCAGGAAGTCAAGAACGCCGCCTACAAGATCATCAACGGCAAGGGCGCTACCAACTACGCCATCGGCATGTCCGGCGTGGACATCATCGAAGCCGTCATGCGCGACTCCAACCGCATCCTGCCGGTCAGCTCCATGCTGCACGACTTCCACGGCATCTCCGACGTGTGCATGTCCGTGCCGACCCTGCTCAACCGTTCCGGCGTCAATACCGCCATCAACACCCCGGTGTCCGACCGTGAGCTCGCGGCCCTGAAGCGCTCCGCGGAGACGCTGAAGGAAACCGCCGCCCAGTTCGGTTTTTAATTGACGGTTTGACTTTATTGACAGGGGAGCGGTGAGCCGCTAGACTGCCAGCAGAACTTGGAAACCCCAGCCTTCGGGCTGGGGTTTCCTGCGTTTTGAGACGAATGAAAATGGTATTGAGAAGCGGTTTCAATAGCCGCGGATCGAACCAAAGACGACGAAAGGAAACCCATCATGGCACACAACCATGCGGGTGTGGACGCCACGACCGCCGCAAGCGGGGCCGAACACCAGAAAAGACTCATGATGTCATTGGGGCTGACTTCCACGGTGTTCATCGCCGAAGTGGTCAGCGCCATCGTCACCGGATCGCTGGCGCTGCTGGTCGACGCCGGCCACATGCTCACCGACATGTCGGTGCTGATCGCCTCCACCGTCACCGCGGTGCTCATGCAACGCAAACCCAGCAACAAACGCACCTGGGGATGGGCGCGACTCGAAGTGCTCACCGCCGCGGTCGGCGCGCTCGTGCTCCTGATCGTCGGCATCTACGCGCTCGTCGAAGCCGGCATGAGGCTGTTCGGCGGAGCCGCCGACGAAGTGCACGACGTGCGGTTGCTGCTGTTCATGGGCATACTCGGCCTTGCCGCCAACGTCGGTTCGATCTTCATCCTCGCGGGGCAAAGCGAGGACAACATGAACATGAAAGCCGCGTTCCTCGAAGTCATGAACGACGCATTGGGGTCCGTGGCCGTGATCGTTTCAGCCATCGTGCTGATCTCAACGGGCTGGGCCGGCTTCGATGCCGTCGCGGGCGGCATCATCGCATTGATGATGATCCCCCGGGCGTTCGTGCTGCTGCGCAACGCCGTGCGCGTGCTGCTGGAGGAAACCCCACAGGAACTCGATCTGGACGAGGTGCGCGAACATCTTGAGCAGGTGCCGCACGTGGTGGCCGTGCACGACCTGCACGCCAGCACCGTCTCTACCGGCATGCCCGTCGTCATGGCCCATGTGGTAGTGGAGCGCGGGCTGACCATGGATGATGCCGCCGACATCCTCTCCCAATTGCAGAACTGCCTGCGTGAGCACTTCCCCGTATCCGTGCCGCACACCACCTTCCAGCTTGAACCTGAAGGATACGATTCGGACAGCCGCAAGGAACTGCATTCCTGAACCGTGCTCCCGAACTTCAAGAATGCGACGACATTTTGAAATGCCTTCGCGTTCATTCTTGATGGATTCGCAAGGTGAATGCACAACCGCGCGGTATGGCAAAGGGTATGGCAAAGGGCGTCGGACATGCCTCAAAATGGTATGTTCGACGCCCTTTGCCGTTTAACGTGTGAAAGCAATCAGATCTTGCGCAGCACGGTGACGACCTTGCCCATGATCTCGGCATGCGTGCCGTCGATGGGGGAGTAGGCCGGATTGTGCGGAATCAGCCAGACATGGCCGTGATCCTTGCGGAACGTCTTGACCGTGGCCTCGTCATCCAGCAATGCGGCGACGATATCGCCATTCTCCGCGCTGTTCTGCTCGCGGACCACCACGAAATCACCATCGCAAATGGCGGCGTCGATCATGGAATCACCGTGCACTTCAAGCATGAACAGATTGCCGGTGCCGGTAAGCCGTTCGGGAAGCCTCATCACATCATCGACATGCTGCTCGGCCGTGATCGGCACGCCGGCGGCGATGCGCCCGACCAGTGGAACGTCATGCGAGGCCATGATGGAGCCGCATGCATCGTCCTGACTGGGGAACGGGATGACCTGGGCGACTTTTCCATTCGGCTCCTCGTCATTGAGGTTCACCACTTCGATGGCCCTCCCCTTGTTCGCGTTCATGCGGATGAAGCCTTTTTCGTCAAGAACCTGAAGCTGGTGTTTGACGGATGACGGGCTTTTAAGCCCTGCGGCCTCACCGATCTCACGGAACGAAGGAGCGAATCCCTGCTTGGCCAAATGCGTTTTGATGGCGTCAAGCACCTTGCGCTGGCGGTCGGTCAACGTGCTTTCATCCGGACGCTCGTCGCTCTTCTTGGGCGTGAAGGGGATGGTGCTCACGATGGGCTCCTTTCGTAGTTCCTTAGAAGCATAACGCGAAACGCCGATAAAATCAAACATCTGTTCGAGGTGTGTTTGCGTTTATCGAACATATGTGCCATACTTGGAACAAGCGTTCGATAGAACAGCTGTTCGAAAAGGAGTGGCGTGGTGAACGGTGCGGCGAATATCGGAAATGTGGCAAATCGAATTGCCATGGCGATCATGGCGGCCGGTCTTGCCTGGTGTCTTTTTGGATTCATCGCGCCCGGAAGTGCGCAGTCCGCGCCGGATTCCACCGCTGTCGTCGTGTATACGGTGCAACCCGGCGACACCTTGTGGAGGTATGCGGCGAGCATCACTCCGGAGGGTGGCAATGTCGGAGATACGGTGGATGAACTGATGCGGCTGAACAACCTTGATACGGTGTCTTTGCATGCGGGGCAGCGCCTCATTGTTCCCCATGAGGCGTAGGGACCGCCAAGCGTGGCTTATTTCAAGGGCTCAGTCTATTCTGGACAACATGCATTGCCCGTTTTGCCAGAATCCAGACACCAAGGTGGTCGATACCCGTATTAGCGACGATGGTCACTCCATCCGTCGCAGGCGCGAATGCCCGAAATGCTCCAAGCGATTCACCACATTGGAGACGACCATGCTATTGGTCGTGAAGCGTTCCGGAAACGTCGAGCAATTCGACCGCAATAAGGTGATTTCCGGCGTGCGCAAGGCATGCCAGGGCCGTCCCATCAACGAGGACGATCTGAAGATGCTGGGGCAGAAGGTCGAGGAGGATCTTCGTTCACGAGGATTGGCCCAAGTCAAATCTGATGAGGTCGGCAAGGCGATTCTCAAGCCGCTGCGTGACTTGGACATGGTGGCGTACATGCGCTTCGCCAGCGTCTACCAGAATTTCGAGAATCTGGAGGACTTCCAAAGGGCCATCGACGAGCTGAAGGGCGCAAGTTCCGAATGATGGCGTGAGACGGGTGCCGCATCCGTAAGCAAATACAGCATATATAATGCGGGCGGGGTTCCAATCCTGATGGTTGGAACCCCGCCCGCATTATCGTAACGTTTCGTATTGCGTGCTCAGCTGATCACGCGCATGCGGATCGTACCCTCGATGGAGGCGAGCTGGTCGAGAGCCCTCTGGTCCGGGCGCTGCGCCACATCGGTGACCACATAGCCGATCTCGCCTTCCGTGCCCAAGGCCTGGGCGGCGATGTTGATGCCGTCCTCGCCCAGCACACGGTTGACGCGTGCCAGCACACCCGGAAGATTCGCATGCAGGTGGGCGATGCGGAAATTCGACTTGATGTCGGACAGGGTGATCTGCGGCAGATTCACCGACAACATGGTGGAACCCTTGAACCAATAATCCTCAAGACGCTGGGAGACGAACTGTCCGATGGACTTCTGCGCCTCAAGCGTGGAGCCGCCGATATGCGGGGTGAGGATCATGTTGTCCTCGTCCGCAAGGTCGGTCAGGAACTCGTCGCCGGTCTTCTTCGGTTCGATTGGGAACACGTCCACCGCCGCGCCGGACAGATGGCCGGAATCCAGATGCTTCTTCAACGCATCCAAATCCGCCACGAAACCACGGGACAGGTTGATGAAGATGGCATCCTGCTTCATATGCTCGAACTGGTCTTCGCCGAAGAATCCCGTGTTCGACTTGCGTCCATCCACATGAAGCGTGACCACATCGGACTGTTCCAGCAATTCGTTGAGCGTGTCGCAACGGTGGGCGTTGCCCATGGCGAGCTTCTCTTCAATGTCATAGAACAGCACGCGCATGCCAAGCGCCTCGGCGACGACGGAAAGCTGGGAGCCGATGTTGCCGTAGCCGATGATGCCGAGCGTCTTGCCTCGGACCTCATGGGAGCCGGAGGCGGACTTATCCCACATGCCGTGCTTCATATGATGGGTGTGCGCGGGAATGCGGCGCATCAGGCAGATGATGTCGCCGATCACCAGCTCCACCACGGAACGGGTATTCGAATACGGCGCGTTGAAGACGGCGATGCCGTTCTTGCCCGCGTATTCGAGATCCACCTGGTTGGTGCCAATGCAGAAGCAGCCGACCGCGGTGAGCGTCGGACGCGCGTCGATGACCTTGCGGGTCACACTGGTCTTGGAACGGATGCCGAGCAGGTCGACACCTTCCAACGCATCAATCAGCTCGTCCTCGCTCAGGGCTCCCTTGAGGCACTCGACCTCGAAGCCATGGTCGCGCAGCGACTGCGCCGCGTCGGGATGGATGTTTTCAAGTAACAATGCTTTAGGCATGGTTCCTACCTTATAGCTTGAGCAGCTTTTCGTCGTCTTTTGTCCGCAGTATAAGCAGACGCTGCGTGGGCCTCGTCATGGCGACATACAAATCGGAGGCCGCTACGATACGCGACGGCGCGTTCTCCTCGATTCGTCCGGGCTGGACCACCATCACGGCATCATACTCCAGACCCTTCACGGTCTGTGTGGAACATACGGTGACCTGCTCGTCCCAGGAACTCTGGGCATCGAGCCTGTCGAATTCCTTCGGGTCGAGCTCATCCTGAAGTTGTGCGTATACGCGTGCGCGCAACGGCTTGAGCATATCGTCCGGCGCGATGATCGCCACACGACCGGTACCGTCGGAGGAAACGTAGGCGCGCACCAACTCGACGGTCTGCTGCGCGACGGCGTCGCCGATCAGGCTATCGTCACGCAAGGTGAGACGCTTGACTGAATCCGGGACGCCACGCACGGCGTTCACCGTGGAGATGTACAGGCCTTCGGACGAGGCGAAATCGCTGGCGAGCTGCGACACCTCCTTCGGATTGCGGTAGTTGATCGTCAACTCGTTGAGCTGCCAGTTGCGTTCGCCGAACAGCGGGTCCATCATGCGACGCCAGGACCGGGTACCGCCCAACGCGGAGGTCTGCGCCACGTCGCCCACAATCGTGAACGAGCGCGACGGACAACGACGGATCAGCATGCGCCAATCCATCGCGGTCAGCTCCTGCGCCTCATCCACCACGATATGGCCATACGTCCACTCGCGGTCGGCCGCGGCGCGCTGCGCGGTTAATTCGGCGTCCATACCATTGATATTGTCCACCAGCATCTGCGAAGTGACGATGCCGGAACCGATACCGGCCTGCGCCAGCGTGTCCTTGGCGAACTGCTCTTCCTCGGCGCGCTTGGCATCCAACGCCTTCTGCCTGGCCACGGCCTTCGGATCCGGTCCAAGCAATTCCATGGCCTCATCCAGCAGAGGTACGTCGCTGACGGTGAAGGGCGAGCCCTTCGGACGCGTCAGCGTCTCGATGTCACGCTCTTCGAGCCAGGGGGCGAAACGGCGCAATTGCTGCGGTTTCGCGAACAGCTGGTCGACCAACCATTCGCCGGTCATCGGCAGCCATGCGAGGTTCAGCGTCTTGCGCAAATCGTCGTTCATACGCAACTGCTGCATCACATCGTTAAGCTCGGCCTGCTCCGGCTCGTAGTCAAGCCGTTCGACGTACCGGTTGCGCATGGCCGACAGCATGTCGCGCACGAAGGTCTCGCGCGCCTTGTTATGCGGCTGCCGCGTGCGCTTGGCATCGGCGATGGCCTGCTCGATATCCGCACGTACCATCGGCACGTTGAAACCGTTGATGCGGATGACCGGCAGATGCGAAGGCACGCGTTCACGAGCCGCCACGGCATTGGCGATCGCCTTGGCCATACGGCGTTCACCCTTGAGCTTGGCCGCATACGGGTCGTCATGCGCGGTGGCGATGATGCCGGGAATCAGATCCGCGATGGTACGGCTGACCACACCCGTCTCACCCAGCGAGGGGAGCACCTGGTCGATGTAATGCAGGAACGTCGAGCTGGGGCCGACCACCAGCACTCCGGAACGCTGCAACGCGCGACGATGCGTATACAACAGGTAGGCCGCGCGATGCAACGCGACCGCGGTCTTGCCGGTTCCCGGACCGCCCTGCACCACCACCGCCTGGTTGAGGTCCGCACGGATGATACGGTCCTGCTCGCCCTGGATGGTGGCCACGATATCGGTCATCTTGCCGGTGCGTTTGGCGTTAAGCGACGCAAGCAGAGCACCCTCGCCGGTCAATGTGCCATTGGAGGACGCCTCGCCGACCTGATCGGAATGCACGTCGAGCACCTCATCCTCGACGCCGACCACTTCCCTGAAACTCAACGTGATATGCCGGCGCATGACGATGTCGCCATGATTCGAAGGCGTCGCCTCATAGAACGGGCGTGCCGCGTCGGCGCGCCAGTCGGTGAGAATCGGCTCATGATCCTCATCGGACAGGCCGATACGCCCAATGTAGCGATGCGCGCCATGCACGTCGTCGAGCCTGCCGAAAACCAGACGATCCTCCACCGCACGAAGCTGGGTGAGACGGTCCTCGTACATGGTGGCGAAGGAATCGCGTTCGGTGCGTTGCGTGGGCGAACCGTGCGATCCTGCGGCCCGGACCGTGTCGAGACGCGACCGAGCCTGCGCCCTCAACGCGTCCAGACGATCATATGCGCGGCTGACGGCCTGTTGCTCCTCACGCAACTGGGCGGAATAACTCGACATTGCTGTCCCTTCATCAAAAACTTAAGGCACTCTAATGTACCCCAAGGCTTCTACGAGCGGCGATTGGCCGCGGCGAATCGCGATGGGCTGACAACGCCGGAACTGTACGGTGCGGACGCGCAATCTCAAATATGGGGAGAAATCGACAATATTTTGAGGCATTTTTGCTTTTTCGTGGGGAAAAATGGTGAGCGGTGGGGTAGAGTGGGGAAAGTGTCTCGGATTGGTGGGCCGAGTGTGGGCAAAAAGGAGGTGCGGTAATGGTCCATGACATTGGAGCAGAACCCGTCTCCGACGATGACCCGGCTCAATCCGGCGGCATGATGGCGGGCTTGCCGCCATTGCTGCTGGGCACCTACACTCCGAAAATCGACGCCAAAGGACGTATGGCATTGCCTGCGAAGTTCCGCAGCCAACTGGGCTCCGGCATGGTGATGGCAAGAGGCCAGGAACGATGCGTCTACCTGCTGCCGCAATCGGAATTCAGACGGATCGCGGTGCAGATCCAACGCACGTCCATGGGAAACAAGGCGGCACGCGACTACCTGCGTGTGTTCCTTTCCGGCGCGGTCGACCAGGAACCAGACAAGCAGGGACGCGTGCTTGTGCCGCAGATGCTCCGCGATTACGCGAATCTGGGCAGCGACATTGTGGTGATCGGCGTGGGAACCCGGGCCGAGATTTGGAACAGACAGGCATGGGAGGATTACTTGGCCGACAAGGAACAAGGATATTCCGACATTGCCGATGACGTATTGCCGGCGATGGAGTTCTAATGACAGACGTGACGACGATTCATCAGCCGGTGCTGCTCCGCGATTGCGTGGACTTGGTGGCACCGGCATTGGCGAAGCCCGGCTCGATCGCGGTGGATTGCACCCTCGGCCTCGCCGGGCATTCCACAGCGTTCCTCAAAGCAAGCCCCAACGCCCGCCTGATCGGCATCGACCGGGACACCGAGGCGCTCGCGCTCGCCACGAAACGCATGGAAATGGAAGGCCTTGCCGACCGTTTCACGCCCGTGCACGCGGCATTCGACGACTTCTCCCAAGTGCTTTCCGACCAAGGCGTCGACAAGGTCAACGCGGTGTTCATGGACCTCGGATTGTCCAGCCTGCAGATCGATGAGACGGAACGTGGCTTCTCCTATTCCCATGACGCGCCGCTCGACATGCGTATGGACGTGACGCAGCCCCTGACCGCAGAGCAGGTGCTCGCCGAATATTCGTTCGCCGATTTGGTGCGTATCTTCCGCACATACGGCGAGGAGCGGTTCTCCAAGCAGATCGCACGGGAAATCGTACGCCGGCGTGAAACCGAGCCGCTGACCACGTCGGGCCAGCTCAATCGTTTGGTGGACGAGGTCGTGCCGCAGGCCCACCGTCCCGCCGGCAACCCCGCGAAACGCGTCTTCCAGGCGCTGCGCATCGAAGTCAACGGCGAACTGGACAAGCTTGCCGGCACGCTGCCGCAAATCGCCAACCACCTTGCCGTGGGAGGACGTCTGGTGGTGGAGTCGTACCACTCGTTGGAAGACAAAACCGTCAAAGCCTTCATGAACCAAGGGCTTAAGGTCGACGCTCCGGCGGATATGCCCGTGGTGCCGCCCGACATGATGCCGTTCTTCAAGGAACTGACCCGCGGCGCCATCAAGGCGGACGCGGAGGAAATCGCCAACAATCCACGATCGGCGTCCGTCAGATTGCGCGCGGTGGAATTGACCAGACCGATTCCCGCACGATGGCGCAAACGGTTCGACCAAGGCGCGGATTACGCAAGCATGACCAGACAAGGAAGAAGGGACTGAAGTGGCGGCACCAAGAACGATCGCTTCGAATGCGGCTCCGGCCGGCCGCAAAAGCCAGACCGAGACCATCGGCACCACGCGTCCCGAACTGCACGTCATCAAAGGGACCAGAGTCGAAGGCAACGGCATCCGTCACGGCTTCGAACAACTCATCACATGGACGCGGACCCGCAGCACGCCGCTGCTGCACCTGGTCATCGCCGCGGTGTTCCTTGGCGTATGCCTGCTGGGCTCGCTGATGCTGCGCACCCAAATGGTGCAGAATTCCTTCGAGGCGAGCCAAATCGAAACGCATATCACCCAGCTGACCCAGGACGTCGAGGACGATCAGGCCAAGCTCGACGAACTTGACGCCTCATTGCCGAGCAAGGCCGAAGAGATGGGCATGGTCCCGCAGAAAGGCGCATTGACCATCGATCTGAACGGCTATCAGGCAAACGCAAGTGGAGACAAGACCCGGTGAACCCTATCCGCAGGATCTACACGTTCTTCCACAAGAACCTGTTGACGAAAACCATGGCCATCGGCGTCGTTCTGGCGCTGATGGGCACCACCTGCCTTATCCAACTTGCCAATATTCAACTGGTCAACGGCAAAGGCATGGCGCAGGCCGCGGCGCAAAGCCGTACCACCACCGTGACGTTGAAGGCTCGACGCGGCAAGATCATGGATACCAATGGCGCGATTCTCGCGCAAAGCGTCGAACGCTACACCATCATCGGCAACCCCGAACAGGCGCAGGCGTTCATACCGACCACCTGCACCAAACAGACCGGCAGCAACTGCCACCAGATCAACGGCAAGCCGGTCGGCGTGATGGGAGCCGCAGCCGTGGCTCGTCTGCTGGCCCCCGTATTGGGCATGGACGCCACGGAACTGGGCGCCAAACTGTCGATCAGCGGGCAATACGTGGTATTGAAGAAGGACGTGACGCCTGCGGTCAAGCGTAAAATCTCCAAGCTGAACCTCGGCGGCATCGTCTACGCGGAACTAAGCAACGAACGTCTGTACTCCAACGGCACTTTGATGGGTTCGCTATTGGGTGGTGTCGACGCCGACGGCAAGGGCGTGGCCGGCATCGAGCAGATGGAAAACAAGACATTGACGGGCCGTGACGGCTACCAGGTGTACCAACAGGGCAACAGCGGCGTCGAAATCCCCGGAACCATGACCGAATCCAAAGACGCGGTCAACGGATCCGACGTCACCCTCACCATCGATCGGGATGTGCAGTGGTACACCGAGAAAGTGCTGAGCGACAGCGAAAACAAATACCATTCCGCTTGGGGCATCGCCATGGTCCAGGACGTGCAGTCGGGCGACATCCTCGCTTTGGCGGACAGCGATACGACCGAGGCCGGAAGCGACCAGGCGAAGATGGGCGCCTCCCGGGCGGTGAGCGAGACCTTCGAACCTGGCTCCATCGGCAAGGTGCTGGCCATGTCGGGCATGCTGCAACTGGGATTGCACAAGGTCGATGACAAATTCACGGTACCGAACACGGTGACCGTGGAAGGACAGACCTATAAGGACGCGGTGGACCATGGCAACGAACATTGGACGCTCGCCGGCATCCTCGAACAGTCGTCGAACGTTGGCATGGTCATTGCCGGAGACAAGATGACCAACGAGCAGCGGTACAACTTCATCAGCAAATTCGGTATCGGACAGGCCACAGGACTGAACCTGCCAGGCGAATCCGAAGGCGTGCTGCACCCCTCGGATAGCTGGGACAGGCGAACCCGCAACACCGTGCTGTTCGGTCAAGGGTACACGGTGAACGTCATGCAGCTGACCAACGCGGTTTCGGTGATAGCCAACAAGGGCGTCAAAAAGCCGCAACGCATCATCAAGTCCATCACCGACACCGCGGGGCATGTCGAAGAGCAGCAGTCCAAGGGCGAGGCGACACGCGTCATCGACGAATCCGTGGCGAGCCAGATGCTCAACGCCATGGAATCGTCCGCTGAACACTACAACACTTTCGTGAAGGTCGACGGCTATCGTATGGCGGCGAAATCAGGCACAGCAGAAGTCGCCGGAGCGAACGGCCAACTGACCTCGATCATCAGCGATTACTCGACGATCATTCCCGCGGATAATCCACGCTTCGTCATCACCGTGGTGCTCAAAGACCCCCAAGGCAGCTTCGGCGGTTTGACGGCGGGTCCTGTCACCGCGGAGATTGGTGAATTCCTTATGCAGAAGTATGAAGTGCCGGCGTCTTCACCTCGCACGGATGCTATTCCGGTGAATTGGTGAGCGAATACGTATTCAGACACGGAGGGGCGGAAAGGTGAGCGCGGTCAGCGAATCCATGAACAGACGAATGACTTTAGGGCTGCTTGCCAGCCGATACGGTTTCGATCTTGATCCGACGTCGGCGGCTGAAGTGACGATCACTTCCATCGCGGATGATGTCGAATCGGTGCGTCCCGGCGCACTGTTCGTCCCGTCCGCCGATGTGGACGTGCACCAGTTGTCGCAGGCTCAGGAGCAGGGAGCATATGGCGCGATTGTGCCCCATGCGCTGCGCGGTCAAACCGACGACATCCAGATTCCGCTCATCTACGCCGAACCCACCATGGGACAGCTCGGCAAACTGGTGAGCGACATGGCCGGCAATCCGTCCGACGCATTGGCCGTATTCGCCATCACGGGGAAGAACAGGGAGATCGTGGAATCCGAAGTGAGGAACCTCGCGGATTTCCTGCACATGCTGGGCAACCCCGTCGGCGTGATCAGCTCGTCCGATTCACAGTCATTGGAACGCTTCCTCAATCTGGAATATCCTCTGTCGGCCATCGATGTGCAACGTACCATGGCGGTGTGCGCCGAAGACGGCGCAGCCGCTGTGATCCTCGCGTTGGATGAAGAGACCCTGCGTGAGGACGCGTTGCAATCGGTCAGCGTCGATGTGCTTGCCTGCGATGACAATGGTTTGAGCGATGCCGAGGTTGCGAAACTCGTCGCAAAATTCGGATGCGCGGTCGGCAAACAGACCCGCATCGCGGGACGAACCCAGGAATCCGACCTGCTTGCGGCGCAGGCCGCGACGGCATACGGCCAGACGGACAGCCGTTCGCTGTCCCTGTCCATCGCCATGGTGCTGGCCGCCGGCGTGAGGAAAGCCAACATCAAAAGCGCGTTACGCGTCTCGCGTGACCTGAACTAAACGTGGAACGAAACATTCTCCACATCAAACACAAACCCAACCATTAGAGGAGTAACGACAGTGAGCAGCCCGACCATGATGCCGATGAGCCTGACGGAGATCGCGCAGGCGGTTGATGGACGGTTGATGCCGACGACCGTGCCGACCGACGAACCGGTGGCCATCAGCGCCTTCACGGATTCGCGCCAGATCGTGCCGGGATCCGTTTTCGTGGCGATTGCCGGCGAACGCGTCGACGGTCATGATTTCGTGCCGAAGGTCGGCGCGCAGGGGGCTGTGGCCGCACTGGTCGACCACGAAATCGCGGGCGCGCAGGTGCCGCAGATCGTCGTAGAAAACACCGTCAAGGCGTTGGGAGCGCTCGCCAAGCATAATATCGAGCGTCGGCGCGCGCTGGAATCGCCGTTCACCGTCATCGGCATCACCGGTTCCGTCGGCAAAACCACCACCAAGGATCTGCTCAAATCGCTGCTGTCCAAAATGGGCGACACCGTCGCTCCGGTCGGATCGTTCAACAATGAGATCGGCCTGCCGCTGACGTCGCTCAAGGTGAACGCCGGCACGCGTTTCCTGGTGGCGGAAATGGGCGCCAATCACGTGGGCGAAATCGCCAACCTCACCTCCCTGGTTCCGCCGGACATCGTCGTGGTGCTCAAGGTGGGCGTGGCGCATCTGGGAGAATTCGGCTCTGCGGAACGCATCGCCCAAGCCAAATCGGAAATCGTACGCGGACTGGTGCCGGGCGGCCTGACCATCCTCAACGCCAACGACGAACATGTGGCCGCGATGAGCGCCATCGCTCCGGCCGATGTGCTGTGGTTCGGCCTGCCGCAGAAAGAAGACGCGCAACTGGACACGACCGCGCTCGACGTGCGCTGCGACGATCTCGACCATCCGTCATTCGTACTGGAAGACAAGACAGGCCGGCACGCCAACGTCACGCTCGGCATCTGCGGACAGCACAACGTCATGAACGCGCTTGCCGCAGCCACGGTGGCGATGACGTTGGGCATGCCGATTGACGCTGTGGCCTCCGGCCTATCCGACGTGACGAGCATCAGCCCGCATCGTATGGCGGTGTCCACCGTCACCAAGCCCGAAACGTCGTTCACACTGATCGACGATTCGTTCAACGCCAACCCCGATTCCATGAAGGCCGGACTCGATGGTCTGTCGCGCTGGCATGCCGGCGCCGAGCAGCAGCCGTTCAGAATAGCGGTTCTCGGAGCCATGTTGGAGCTCGGACCGGATGAGCATCGCCTGCATGAGGACGTCGGCAGATACGCCGTCGAGGGCGGTGCGGACGCGCTTGTGACGGTCGGCAGCACTTCCGACGAGGCGTTGGACGCGCTTGCCGAGGCCATGGCGCAGGGCGGCAAGGCGGTTGCCGCCGACCCGACGATGGTGCAATGGGCGCATGATGCCGAACAGGCCGACCGAATGGTCACCCGGCTTGCGACCGACCATGAGGGTACAGTGGTGTTGCTGAAAGGATCCCACGCGTCCGGATTGAGCGCTCTGGCGGAGCGTTGGACGCAAAACTGACGGAATCGGCGTCGTGCCGATCATAGCTGACTGAAACGGAGAAGATCAGGTGATTTCACTCATCATCGGCATTATGGTGTCGCTCGTCGTGACGATTGTGGGCACTCCGCTGCTGATTAAGTTGGTGCACAAGCTCAATTACGGACAGTACATCCGTCAGGATGGCCCGAAGTCGCATCTCGTCAAGCGCGGCACGCCGACGCTTGGCGGCGTGGTCATCAACCTCGCGGTGGTGCTCGGCTGGTGCTCCTCGGCACTGTATCGGTTCCTCACCAGGGGAGAGGTGCCGTCGTGGTCCGCGGTGTTGGTGCTGTTCGCCATGCTGTCGATGGGATTCTTGGGATTCATCGACGATTTCGCGAAGGTCCGCAAGAAGCAGAGCGAGGGACTGACCGTCAAGGGCAAGTTCATCGGACAGTTCATCCTCGCCACCATATACGCGGTGCTGGCGCTGATTCTGCCGACCAAATCCGGCTTCCCCAGCGCCCAGGCCGGCATGAGCTTCATCGAAAAGCCGTTCTTCAGCTTTGAATTCGCCGGTCGTGTCGTGGCCATCGTGCTGTTCGTGATCTGGGTGAATTTCCTGATGACCGCATGGACCAACGCCATCAATCTGACCGACGGTCTTGACGGCTTGGCCGCCGGCTCCTCGATGATCGCCTTCATCGGCTATGCGATCATCGCGTTCTGGGAGTTCTACCACCTCAAGGGTTCGGACCATCCAGGCTTCACCTATGCGGTGTCCGATCCTCTTGACCTGACCATCATCGCGGCGTGCGCGGCCGTAGCCTGCTTCGGCTTCCTGTGGTACAACTCCAATCCGGCCTCCATCTTCATGGGAGACACCGGCTCCTTGGCGCTTGGCGGTCTGTTCGCAGCCATGTCCATCGCCACGCACACCGAATTCCTGGCGATCATCCTTGGCGGTCTGTTCGTCATCGAGACCATGAGCGACATCATCCAGGTCGGCTACTTCAAGATGACCCACAAGCGCGTTTTCAAGATGGCTCCGATCCACCATCATTTCGAATTGAAGGGCTGGCCGGAAGTGAAGGTCGTGGTCCGGTTCTGGATGATCGAGATGCTGTTCGTGCTGATCGCCTTGGTGCTGTTCTACGGCGATTGGGTGGCCCGTTCCGGCCTGTGACACGATTGCGGGCGCGGCTTTACGCCCGCAATATGAGTGTGCTATCACGGCAAATGACGTTTCCGATTGAAGGGTGATGGATATGAATATGGATGGCAAGACCGTAATCGTGGCTGGTCTCGGTGTCTCCGGGCAAAGCATGATGGAAGTGCTGGGCTCCCGTGCCGGCAGAGTGCTGGGCGTGGATGAGAAGAAGCCGGACGCCGACCTGCATTCCTTCGACCAAATCGATTGGGACAATACCGACATGGTGATGACCTCGCCGGTCTTCAACCCGCGCACGCCATTCATCCTTGAGGCGCAGAAACGCAACATACCGGTCATGAGCGAAGTCGAACTGGCCTGGCAGCTGCGCGTGAACAGCAACACCACCGGCAAGCCGGCGCAGTGGATCGGCATCACCGGCACCAACGGCAAGACCTCGACCACGGAAATGACCTCCGAAATGCTGACCGCATGCGGCCTGGCCGCTCCCGCCGTTGGCAACATCGGCAAAGCCGTGTCGCACGCCGCCGTCGACCCCGCGAACGACGTGCTCTGCGTCGAACTGAGCTCGTTCCAGCTGCATTTCACCTATTCTCTGGAACTTGACTGCGCGGCGATCACCAACATCGCCGACGACCATCTCGATTGGCATGGCGGCATCGAGAACTATGCCGCCGACAAGGCGAAGGTGTTTCACAACGTCAAGAAGGCGCTGGTCTACAACGCCGACGACGAACGCGTCACCAAATTGGCGTTCGCGGCCCAGACCGCGCCGGAATGCCGCAGGATCGGCTTCACGTTGGCCGAGCCGAAGGACGGGCAGATCGGTGTGAAAGATGGCTGGATCGTCGACATGTCCGGCATTGCCGGCGGAGAAGCGGGAAAGTCGTTCCAAGTGGCGAAGGTCACCGATTTCACGCATCTGACCGAGCCGGATGGCACGGTCTACCCGCATCTGCTCGCCGACGCCCTGACCGCGTTGGCGCTGGTGTTGGGTCTCGGAGCAGACAAAGACAAGGCGTTGGCTGCGCTCAAGCAGTTCACGCCGGGCGGCCACCGCATCCAGACCGTCGCCGTCGCCAAAACGTCCGACGGTGGCACCATCCGTTTCGTGGATGACTCCAAAGCCACCAACGCGCATGCGGCCAAGGCGTCGCTTAACAGCTTCGCGGACAAGTCCGTGGTGTGGATCGCCGGCGGACTTGCCAAAGGAGGCCGTTTCGAACAGCTCGTTGCCGACCAGGCGCACACCATCAAGGCGGCCATCATCATCGGCAAGGACCAGCAGCCAATGCTGGACGCGTTCAAGGCAAGCGCTCCCGACATTCCCATGTCCATCATCGATCCCACGGACAACGACACCGTCATGGCCCGCGCCATCGACGCTGCCGGCACCTACGCGCAATCCGGCGATGTGGTGCTCATGGCTCCGGCCTGCGCGTCCATGGACCAGTTCAAGTCGTACGCCGATCGCGGAAACCAGTTCGCGCAGCAGGCTCAGCGTTGGGTGAATGAGCATGGGGAAGCCTGAGGCCAGCCGTAGCATCACGTCTTCCGCAAGCCGTCCGAACATGACGGACGGCGCCGCGGCACAGACACGAGAACCGTTGAAGAACGGCGGAACGCGTAATCTCGCCAACCCGTTATGGTGCTTCCACGGATTCCGCCTATGCGTGATCATCCTCACGATCTTCGGCGTGATCATGGTGTTCTCCAGCTCTTCGGTGAACATGATCGCCAACGGGCAGTCGCCATGGGCGCAGGCGCTGAAACAGGGCATGTACTGCGTGTTCGGCCTGGTCATAGCATTCATCACGATGATGCTGCCGGCCAGCTTCTACCGAAAGATCAGCTTCTGGTTCCTGCTTGGCGCCATGGTCATGCAGGCCGCCACACTGACGCCATTGGGCGTCGAAGTCAACGGCAACAAAGGATGGATCGGCATTCCGGGCGTGTTCACCATGCAGCCCGCGGAAATCGTCAAGCTGGCGTTATGCATCTGGATGCCGAACGAGCTGATCAACGCGCGCAAGCAGGTGAAGAAGGTCGGCGCGCCCCGCGCGTACTCCAAGCTTATTCTCGGCTATCTGTGCGCGTTCTGCCTGGTCATGTCCGGCAAGGATCTTGGTACGGGCTTGATTATTCTCGCAATTGGCGGCATTGCATTGCTGCTTGGCGGATTCCCCGGCAAATGGCTTGCCGGAGCCGCGCTGCTTGGCATATGCGGTATCGTCGGATTCATTCTGACTAGCCCCAACCGACTCGGCCGCATCATGGCGGCCTACCGGACCTGCTCTCCGTCCGACCTGCAGGGCGTGTGCTATCAGGCGGTCCACGGCAAATACGCGATCGCATCCGGCGGCTTGTTGGGCGTCGGCATCGGCAATTCCGGCGAGAAATGGGGCTATCTTCCCGAAGCGCACAACGATTTCATCTTCGCCATCATCGGCGAGGAAACCGGATTCGTCGGAGCAGCCATGGTGATTCTGCTGTTCATCGTCATGACGTGGTGCATGCTGATGGTGGCCGTGCAGGTCCGCGACCGGTACATCACCATGGCGTTGGTGTGCATCGCGGTATGGATCGTCGGCCAGGCGTTTGTCAACATCGGCGTCGTCGTCAGCCTGCTGCCGGTCATGGGCGTGCCGATGCCGTTCGTATCAGCAGGCGGATCGTCTCTTATCATGTGTCTGGGGGCCGCCGGCGTGGCCATCAGCCTGATGAAGGAGCAGCCGCAGGTCAAAGCCGAGAACCGCATACTGTAATCGGTTCCCGTCATGCGAGTTGCGAAGCAAGCAAAAGAAAAGTAGACGAAATGTAAGTATCTGCATCGGCGGCGGTATGCCGCGTGGCCTGCCGCCGCATGGTGGGCTAAGCTCGTGGATTATGAGCAATCAGAAGCATATCGTTCTTGCCGGTGGCGGCACGGCAGGTCACGTCAATCCTCTGCTCGCCGTGGCGCATGTGATTCGCGAGCTTGAACCGGAAGCGGATATCGCGGTGGTGGGCACCGCCGTCGGTCTGGAGCGTGATTTGGTTCCGCAGGCCGGTTTCGAACTGGAAACCATCGAAAAAGTGCCGTTCCCGCGCAGGCCCAACAAGGCTGCGTTGCAGTTTCCAGCCAAATGGAAGGCCGAGAAGGCCAAAGTACGTGACATCCTCACCCGGCATCAGGCCCAAGTGGTCGTCGGTTTCGGCGGATACACGTCCGCACCCGTATACGCGGCCGCGCACAGCATGGGAATTCCGATTGCGATTCACGAACAGAACGCACGTGCGGGCATGGCCAACAAGCTGGGCGCGCGTTGGGCGTCCATGATCGGTGCCGCATACGCCCAGCCAGGACTGAAACCACGCAGGGGCGTCGAAGTCGAACGCGTGGGCCTGCCGCTTCGTCCGGCAATCGCACGATTGGCGTCCGATCTGGAACATGACCGTACCGCCACTCGTAAAGCCGCCGCGGCGCAGCTTGGTGTCGATCCGGACCGTCCGCTCGTGGTCATCACCGGCGGATCCTTGGGCGCGGTGAACGTGAACAGGGCTGTGGCCGCTTCCGCCAAGGATCTGCTTGCGCACGCCCAGGTGATTCATCTGACCGGTAAGGGCAAAGACGACGAAGTGCGTTCCTTGGTGTCGGTAAGCGCCGGAGAGGACGTGCTCGGCGAGCTTGGCCCCGACCACGTTTCGGATGGCGACTACCGTGTGGCTCCCTATCTGGAACGCATCGATCTGGCGTTCGCCTGCGCCGATCTGATCATCTGCCGTTCCGGAGCCGGCACGGTCAGCGAGCTGACGGCTTTGGGACTGCCGGCGATTTACGTGCCTCTGCCGATCGGCAATGGCGAGCAGCGTTTCAACGCGCAGCCCGTGGTCGACGCGGAAGGGGGCTTGATGGTGGCGGATGGCGATTTCACCCCGGATTGGGTCCGTGGCCATGTGCCGGAACTGCTTGCCGATCCGGACAAGCTGTCCCGATACGGTGCCAACGCGTGGAAATACGGCATCCGCGACGCCGCCGAAGTCATGGCGAAGCGCGTGCTCGCGCTAATCGATCAGCCAGCTGATTAACCGGCCGAACAATCATGGCCGCACCCCGTGGGAGACCATGGGTGCGGCCATAATGAAATGAGCTTGAAAACAATTTACGAGGAGCAATCGTGTCTGACAACCAGCGTGAAGCCGGTACCATAATTCTTGACCCAACCCATGCGTCGTTCGCACCTGAAGAGACGGTGCATGACCTAGGTGCCACGCATTTCATCGGCATTGGTGGCGCAGGCATGAGCGTGCTCGCTGAAATGCTGCATGAGCAGGGTGTCGAGGTCGATGGTTCGGACCGTGAGCCAAGCGCCAAAACCGACCGTCTGCAAAGCCTCGGCATCACCGTCGAATTCGGCCAGCAGGCGAAGAACGTCGAAGGCAAGAACACCGTCGTGTTCTCCAGCGCCATCAAGCCGGACAATCCGGAAATCGTCGCCGCGCATGAGGCAGGGGAGCGCATCGTGCACCGCAGCGACATCCTCGCCCTGCTGATGAACGCGAAACGTGCGGTGACCGTGGCCGGCGCCCACGGCAAGACCACGACCAGCTCCATGCTGGCGCACATTCTCGTGAACGCCGGAGAAGGCGAACTCGCCGATCCGAGCTACGCCATCGGCGGTTCCATCCAAGGCAAAGACGGTGCCATTTTGGACGGCGGCCATGCCGGCAAGGGCAACGTGCTGGTGGCCGAGGCCGACGAATCGGACGGCAGCTTCGCCAAATACCATCCGCAAATCGCCATCATCACCAATTCCGAAGCCGACCACCTTGACCACTACGGCACGCAGGACAATTATCGGGCCGCATTCGTGGACCATGCCGGACACGCCACCAAAGCCGTAATCATGTGCGGCGACGACGAAGGCAACCTTGCCGTGCTACGTGCGCTTGACGCCACCGTGGCCGGACGCACGATCGTCTATTCAACACGGAACGCCGCCGAATTGGGCGACCTGAACGGTGCCACGCTGGTACGCATCGAATCGGAAAGCGAAACCGCCGAAAGCGGCGCCGAACATTTCACGCTGCATATTCCGGGCGGACTGATCGGCGAAGAGGAGCGCCGCATCGCCGTGACGCTTACCGTTCCCGGCATCCACAACGCACGCAACGCCTCCGCGGCGATTATCGCGGCCGCGCTGTTGGGCATGGACGTCGAACGTGCCTCCGCGGCGGTCACCTCGTTCCTCGGTGCCGCACGCCGCTTCCAGGTCCGTGGCACCGTCAGCCAAGTGACGGTCGTCGATGATTACGCGCATCATCCGACCGAAATCGCTGCGCTGCTGGATGCGGCCCGTCGCCGCTACCCGCAGTCCAAGATCCGTGTGATCTTCCAGCCGCACCTGTTCTCCCGCACGCGTTTCTTCAGCTCTGAATTCGCGCAGGCGCTTGCCAAGGCCGATGACGTCATCGTTACCGGCATCTTCCCCGCGCGCGAGAAGCAGGAGGATTTCCCCGACGTGACTCCGGCCACCATCGTGGACGAGGCGCTCAAGCTTGAGCATGAACCGGCCAAGGACTGGATCCGTGGCGTCGAAGACATGCACACCGCGGCCCAGATGATGGTGATGCGCGCGCATCATGGCGACGTCATCTTCACCGTAGGCGCCGGCGACATCACGCAGATGGACGAGGTCATCCTGCATGCTCTTGAAGCGCATCGTTGGGATTGCGAGGGCTGATGGCTCGACGGGTCATCAGTTCCGGCAAGGATGTGCAGGAGACGGACCAGTCGGGCGGACGACGTTCCGGACGGTCCATCTCATCGGAGCATGCCGAAGGACGGTCGATTGAAGGGTACGCGGACCGTTCAAAAGCCGAAGGCTTCGTAGACGCGCGACGTTTGCAAAGCGAGGACCTGGTTTCCAAAACCCTGCAGGAGACCACCGGCACGATCGGCATCATGACACGTCCGAAAGTGGTTGATTTCGGCGAACGGCTCAAGGAACGCCGTCAGGCCGGCGCGCGAGCCATAGTCCTGCGCGTGCTCATCGGTCTTGTCGTAGCCGTGGTTTTGGGAGCTGTCGTCTGGCTGTTCCTCTTCTCGTCGGTGTTCCGTTTGGAGCCAGGCAACATCAGCGTGGTCGGCGCCAACGAATGGGTGAGCGAATCGCAGGTGCTTGACATCGCGAGGCAGCAGTCCGGAAAATCGTTGTTCCTGGTTTCGGATGGAGCCGTGGAGAAGCAGATCAAGGCGATTCCGGGAGTCACGTCAGCCAAGTCGAAGAAACAGCTGCCGAACTCGCTTGAAGTGACGATCAAGGCGCAGAAACCCGCGGCCATGCTCAAAACCAGCGAGGACCATATGACGGCGGTCGACAGCAAGGGCCGCGTGCTCAATTCCGTCAGCGGCGTTTCCGTGGAAGGCATTCCCGTCATCGAAGTGCAGAACGTCGATGCGAGCCTGTCTAGGCGTCCTATCAAGGAAGCGTTGAAGATTCTCAGCTCACTGCCGGAATCGATGCGCAATTCCATCACCAAGGTCACCGCGGCGACCCAGGATTCCATCACCACGGAACTCAATGGGGGAGACCGCGTGATCGTATGGGGTGATTCCTCGGACCTGAAGCTCAAGAAAGCGGTGGTGGACAAGATCGTCAATGATCCGAACGTGATTGGAGACAAGCATAACGTGGACGTGTCCGCGCCGTTGAGACCGATCATCAAATAGCGTTATTGCGCAACGTCACTGCATGACGGAGCGGAAATACTTTGATCTAGCTCTTTTTGTCTTGACAGAAAAACGAAACGCGCTCTGGACCTTCTTTCCAAGGGAGGGCCAGAGCGCGTTTCCGCGTTTGGATGGATGGTATTAGCCGTATGCGTTGAACGGGCGTCAGTCCTTGACGATGGTCTTGCCTGCGGTCGCCCCTGGCGTCAAGTCCTGAATCTCCGTGATCTCCAGAACGGGAATGGTCATGGGCTTCTTCGTGCCGTTATGTTCGGCCACAGCGACCTGCTCATCGTAGATCGCATCATCGGAATGCAGAGTGACGTTGCCACGGAAACGATAACCTCGCTTCTGCTCAAGATTGGCCACTGCGATGACCAGTTCGCTGCCGTCGAGCAGATTACGGTACATTTGGCCGGCGGTACGCTCGTGATAGCCGATATGAGTGTCATCGATGACGAACGTGCTCATTTTCGGCCCCAAATCGACGTGTCCATCCTTGCCGATGGTGGCCACCCAAGCGAGATTGCTGCTGATGAAATCCTTCATTTCCTCTGTAAGCTTCGCCATGATATCGTCCCTTTCGATGGTTGGCTGGCCGGCGGCTTGCAATATTGAAAGGCGCCGGACGGTTATTTCGATGATACGGAGGCGTTGCTGCCGACATGCGTTGTTTCACCGAACGAGAAATGTGATTACCAATACAGAAAGCCGTCATTGCTGACACATGATTCGTGCCCACATTTTGCCCATGTTTTTGAGAAATATCGCGATAAAGGGTGAATTGCAGCGAATTGCAAAAGTGGCGCAAACCGTTGGAAATAAAGGAAAAGCCGCCATTTCTGGCGGCTTTCAATCCGTGGAGATGCGGGGAATCGAACCCCGGTCCGATGACCGAACCCTCAGTCTTCTACGTGCGTAGTCTGCTGGCCGTGCGGCGGTTTTTCTGCCCCCATCGATGTCGCAGACAACTGATGGCGAGCATATCTACAGTAAAAGTCCCTTGCCGGCCCTGTGGCTCAGCCGGTAAGGCAAGTCTTCTAAACGACGCTCAACATCCCCCCAAAGACGAGGGGGAGTGAACGGAGCGGCTGCTCACTGGTTAATCCTGGCGCGAAGCTCAGGCAGCGAGAGCGAACTCAGTGCGGTTAGATTTAGCACTTATTCTTTTGTAGGGGGCATCCACGAGCGGACCCTACGTTCTCGGCACGCTTCCCTGCGACGAACAGGTCACCGTCGAAACCGATCATCCCCAAATATTGAATTATCAAACCTTCCGGCTTTATAGCCAGAAATTTCAAGATACCACGGTTTATCCGACAAACCAAATTATGCTATCGGCGATTCATCATACCGACGAAACTTCGCAAAACCGGTAAAAAAATTCCGCATGCCGTTATTTGACGGCATGCGGAATCGGTGATGATGAAAGGAAAAGATACGCTTACTTGGCTGCTGCGGCGAGGTAATCCGGAACGCCTTCGGTCGGGTAGGCCGGCCAGCCGCCTTCCTTGGTGCACACGTAGGCGGCGGTGTTCACGGCCGCGCGATGCGCTTCCTTGAGGGAGGCACCGGACAGGATCTTACCGGTGAAGGAGCCGGAGAAGGAATCGCCGGCTCCGACGGTGTCGGCCACCTCGACATGCGGGGTCAGCAGAGTGGAGGTCTCGCCGTCCTTGGCGATGATGGTGCTGAAGGTCGCGCCGCCGGTCAGGATGGTGTACTCCAGATCGAAGCGATCCATGAACCACTTGCAGGCCTCTTCGTCGTTGCCCTCCGGAATGGAGAACATCTCACGCATCATGATGAGCTCGTCGTCGTTGATCTTGAAGATGTTGGCGTATCCCAGCAGCTCCTCGATCAGCTCCTTGGAGTAGAAGTTGGCGCGCAGGTTGATGTCGAAGAACTTCAGCGCGCCTTCCTTGGTATGCTGGAGCAGTTTGATGATGGTGTCATGCGATTCCTGGGAACGCAGACCCAGCGTGCCGAAGCAGATGGCGTCGGCCTTGGACACGGCCTCGGCGAGTTCGTCGGTGTAGCCGATGTGGTCCCAAGCTACGTTCTGCACGATGGTGTATTCCGGAATGCCGTTGGTCAGTGCCACGGCGACGGTGCCGGTCGGGTATTCGTTGGTCTGCACCAGCGTGTTGATGCCGGCCTTGTGCGCATCGTTGAGCAGCTCGGCGCCCAGCTCGTCGTTACCGACGGCGCTGATGGCGTAGCTTTCTGCGCCGTTCTGGGACGCGTGGTAGGCGAAGTTGACGGGAGCGCCGCCGGCGCGCTTGCCGGTGGGGAGCATATCCCACAGGATTTCACCGAGGGCGATGACGATTGGCTTGGACATGGGTGGTTCCTTTCTTTGGTGGGCGGCGTGCTATGCGACGTCGAAGAACATCGATGGATGTTCCAGAAAATTGGTGATGGCCACGGCGGCGGCACCGGTGACGGTGGCGTCGGTGGGCAGGGCGGACAGGGTGATTCGGGTGTTGCGCCCGATTTCGGGGATCGTGCGTTCGCGCACGACTTGTGTGACTTCGTCGAGCAACGGCTGGCCGGCTTGCGCGATGATGTCTCCAAGAACGATGTGTGTCGGATTGAAAGCGTTGATGATGGTGACCGCGCCGTACCCAACGTATCGGGCAACATCGAGCATCAGAAGCGTCGCGGTCTCGTCTCCCGCGTTCGCCTTGGCGAACAGTGCTGCGCAAGCCTGCGCATGCGTCATCGTCTCGCATCCGGGAACGATGCTCGGGTTGGCGTTGAGTTGTTCGTGGATGGCGTTGGCGGAGCAGTAGCGTTCCAGGCATCCGACATTGCCGCAGTCGCATGGCTTGCCGTTCACGTCGATGGAGACGTGTCCGATTTCCGTGGCGGTGCCGTGCTCGCCGTAGTAGATGGTGCCGTTGTCGATGACTCCGAGGCCGATGCCTTCGCCAAGCAGATAGTAGGCGAGGGAACCTTCCGACAGTTCCGGATTGAACAGGAACTGCGCCAGCGCGCCGGCGCGGGCGTCCTGTTCGACGAACACGGGGACGCTGAATGCGTTGCTGAATTCGTCGATGAAGTTGATTTGCCTCCAGCCCTGCATGGAGGAGACCAAAGCGGTGCGTCCTTCGTCCTTTAAATAGGGCCCCGGAACCGCCATGCCGACGGCCACGATGCTGGGGTCGTCCTTGATGAGCTGGCGTACGGTATCTCGAATGCGCTCCACTGTTTCGGGGATGTGCTCTTCGCTGACGGTAGGCAAGTCGGACAGGAAGATACGGTTGCACTTGAGGTCGAAGACCGCGATTTGCACCAGACTGCGGGCGAACTTCACGCCGATGATGTGGTATTTGGCGCAATTGAGATTCAGACCGATGGAACGGCGGTTCTTGTCTCCGTCCATGTCGCCGGTTTCTTCGATGATGCCCTGCGCCAGCAGTTTCGCGGTGATTTTGGTGATTGCCGCCGGAGTGAGCTTGATGGCTTTGGCGATCTGCGCGCGTGAGCAGATGCCATTGTGGTACAGGTATTGCAGGATGCGGGAACGGTTGTTTTCCGAGATCGATGACTGTTGGGCGCTGTACCTACTCATGCTCACCTCCTTGCGACAGTGCATGGACCCTCGTTGAACTTCTTAATATATTAACGCCGTTAATTGATTAATGCAATTCGTGTTGTGCCGCGTGTCGCGCGCTTATCTGGGTCTCTCTGTGCGAAAGCAATGAGTGAAAAAGAAGGACGTAGACCTTGAATGCGACTTTGGCTGGGTCCGTCTCATAAAATGGCTGGTTTTTCTTATTTTCTTTCACTAGTCGTTAAAACGTTGGAATTTCGCCGTTTTAATGCATAGCAGAAAACGGCGAATATAAGGTAGGTGGGTAAAACGGCCTCCAATGAAACGTACGGTTAACATTGCGCGCCGATTCTTGTCACTATATCGCCTTGCACAGGGGCGATTCGGATAGAAAAGAGAGGATTCCATAGTGAATCGCAAGAAAGTTATCGCCGCTCTGGCTTCTGTCGCGGCTCTGGCTTCCCTGGCCGCCTGCGGCGGCGTGAAGGACGGTGGCGCCGCAACTGGCAACACCATCACCGTCGGCACGACCGATAAGATCACCAGCCTTGATCCGGCTGGCTCCTACGACAACGGTTCCTACGCCGTGCAGATTCAGGTGTTCCCGTTCCTGTACGCGCAGAACTACAACACTTCCGAGCTGTCTCCGGACATCGCCGCCGATGACGGCACCTGGAGCGCCGACGGCACCGAGTTCACCGTCAAGCTCAAGAAGGGCCTGAAGTTCGCGAACGGCCACGATCTGACCGCCTCCGACGTCAAGTTCTCCTTCGACCGTATCAAGAAGATCAACGACGAGAACGGTCCGTCCTCCCTGCTGGCCAACATCGAGTCCGTCGAGGCCAAGGATGACACCACCGTCGTGTTCCACTCCGCGGTCAAGGACGACGTGACCCTGAAGCAGGTGCTCTCCAGCCCGGCCGGCCCGATCGTCGACGAAGAGTCCTTCTCCGCCGACAAGCTGACCGATGCCAACACCATCGTCAAGGACAACGCCTTCGCAGGCCCGTACAAGCTCACCTCCTACAAGGTGAACGAGGCCCTGGCATATGCCAAGAACGTTTCCTACAAGGGTTTGACCCCAGCTAAGAACGACGTTGTGCAGGTCAAGTACTTCGCCGATTCCTCCAACCTGAAGATGGCCGTGCAGCAGGGCCAGGTCGACGTGGCCTACCGCTCCATGACCCCGACCGACGTCGAGGACCTGTCCAAGGACAACAAGGTCAAGGTCGTCAAGGGACCGGGCGGCGAAGAGCGCTTCCTTGCCTTCAACTTCAAGATCATGCCGTACGGCGAGAAGTCCAGCGAGCCGAACGCCGACAAGGCCAAGGCCGTGCGTCAGGCCGTTGCAAGCCTGATCGACCGCAACGAGCTGGCCACCAAGGTCTACAAGAGCACCTACACCCCGCTGTACTCCTTCATTCCGGATGGCCTGTCCGGCCACGACGACACCCTGAAGGAAGCCTATGGCGACGGTTCCGGCAAGCCGGATGCAGCCAAGGCCAAGAAGACCCTCGAAGCCGCCGGTGTGAAGACCCCGGTAGACCTGAAGCTCCAGTACAACCCGGACCACTACGGCCAGTCCTCCGCCGACGAGTATGCGGCCATCAAGGCCCAGCTCGAGGAAGGCGGCCTGTTCAAGGTCGACCTGCAGTCCACCGAATGGACCCAGTTCAACAAGGACCGTGTGGTCACCGAGGATTCCGATGGTTCCTACCCGGTCTACCAGCTCGGTTGGTTCCCTGACTACTCCGATCCGGACAACTACCTGTCCCCATTCTTCCGTGACGGCAACTTCGTGAACAACGGATACTCCAACAAGGAAGTCAACGATCTGATCGTCAAGCAGGCCGGAGAGACTGACGCCAAGGCCCGTGAGGACCTGTTGAAGGAAATCCAGAAGCTCGAAACCGATGACCTGTCCACCATCCCGCTGCTGCAGGGTGCCCAGGTTGCGGTCACCGGTTCTAATGTGAAGGGTGTCGTCCTTGACGCTTCCTTCCGCTTCCGCTACTCGTCCGTGACCAAGGCCTGACGGAAGGCTTTGACCGCCCCTGCCTGACCCGCCTAAGTCAGGCAGGGGCTCAATTTGTATCTAAAACACCAATAAGGAAAAGGAGCCCGACGTGACGCAAAGCGCAACCGAGGCTCAGCCGAAAGCCAAGAAAAACAAGCTTTCAAGCGGATTCTTCCGTTTCGTGCTCACACGCTTTCTGCTGATCATTCCTACAGTATTTATTCTTGTAACCATCGTCTTCTTCGTGATGCGCGCTACCGGCGATCCGATTTCCGCCGCTCTTGGTGGCCGTCTCACTCCCGAGGAACTGCAGAAGCGTATCCACGCGGCCGGTTATGACCGTCCGCTCATCGTGCAGTACATCGATTATCTTGGCGGCCTGCTGCATGGCGATCTCGGCACCACATTGACCGATAACCAAAAAGTGAGTACCATCCTTACTCACTATGGTGCCGCTACATTCGAGCTGGCGTTCCTCGCGCTCATCGTCGCGCTCATCGTCGGCATCGGCTTGGGACGCATCGCCGCACGCAAGCGTGACCACGCGGCCGATGCGGGCATCCGCACCTTCGCCATCCTGTGCTATGCCACCCCGGTGTTCTTCCTCGGCCTGATTCTGAAGCTCATCTTCGCCATCTGGCTGAACGTGCTGCCGGCATCCGGGCGCTCATCGCTTGGCAGCGAGATGCAGTTCTCCCGACTGGTCTCGCCGACCGGCTTCTACATCATCGACGCGATCCAGTTGGGTGATATGTCCGTGTTGCTTGATGTGCTCCGTCACGCTGTGTTGCCGGCCCTTGCGTTGGGCCTGCTGACCGCCGGCGTGTTCATCCGTTTGGTGCGCACCAACGTGATCGCCACCTACAATTCCGGCTACGTCGAAGCGGCACGTTCCCGCGGCGTCTCCGAGAAGCGTCTGCTCAACAAGCACGCATGGAAGCCGGCGTTGATTCCAATCATCACCGTCATGGGCATGCAGATCGCCCTGATGCTCGCAGGCGCGGTGCTCACCGAAACCACCTTCGAATGGAAGGGTCTCGGCTTCATGCTGTCGCAGTACCTGAAGGCACGCGACTTCGTGGCCGTGCAGGGCATCGTTATCCTAATCGCCATCATCGTGGCCGTCGTCAACTTCATCGTCGACGTCATCGCCGCGTTGGTCGACCCGAGAGTGAGGTACTGACATGACCGCAGCATCTGCCAACAAGGTCACCGTTCCAGGCGACAATCGTCTGGACGAGCTCAAGCTCGGCAACAAGACGCCATTCTGGCATAAGATTCCGATCATCAAGGAACTGCGCGTCGCAGTCGGCTGGCAGAAAGGCATGCTGATCACGGGCCTCGTGCTCACGGCGTTCTTCCTGCTGGTCGCCATTTTCGCGCCGCTCATCGCGCCATACAGCTACGCGCAGCTCAAGGGCGCCGACGGCGTTTCCTTCCCGGCCCAAGCGGCACCGTCCTCCGAACACATCTGGGGCACCACTGCAGGTGGCTACGATGTGTTCAGCCGTGTGGTCTGGGGTGCCCGCACCGCCGTCATCGCCATCGTCGTCGCGGTATTGCTGTCGATTTTCGCAGGCGTGCTGCTCGGCCTGGTCTCCGGCTATTTCGGCGGATGGGTCGATCGTGTGCTCGTCATGATCGCCGACGCCGTGTACTCCTTCCCGTCGCTGCTGCTGGCGATTCTGATGGCGATCATGATCTCCCACGGCCAGTCCGGCCTGTGGAGCGGCATCTTCGCCTCCGGCATCTCCATCACCGTGGTCTATATTCCGCAATACTTCCGTACCATCCGTGCCGAAGTGATCCGCATCAAGGAATCCGCGTACGTGGAATCCGCCCGCGTGGTCGGCGCCTCCACGTGGCGCATCATGACCAAGCACCTGTTCAAGAACTCCACACGAACCCTGCCGGTCATCCTGACGCTGAACTCCTCCGAAGCCATCCTGACCCTTGCGGGCCTGGGCTTCCTGGGCTTCGGCATCGAACCGACCGCGGCCGCCGAATGGGGATACGACCTCAACCGCGCCGTCTCCGATGTGACCGCCGGCATCTGGTGGACCGCCGTGTTCCCGGGTCTGGCCATCGTGCTCATCGTGCTGGGCATCACCCTGGTGGGCGAATCGCTGAACGATCTGGCCGATCCGCGTCTGCGCGCCCGCAAGTCCGCAGGCGAAGTGGTCGGCTCCATCGAGGACACGTCCGTGGACCCCAGCCAGGAGCCAGGCAAGCGCAACGAGGTCGTCGCCGAACTTGAGGCGGCGAAGAATCCGATGGGAGCCAGCGACAAACCGGTGACCGTCACCGACCGTGATCCGTCATTCGTGGCTTCCGAATGGGCTTCCGAGGAAGGGGAGTGAACCGATGAGTGAAATCAAGGAAGGCAATCTCGCCGAGATCAAGGACCTCAGCGTCTCGTTCATGACCGACGCTGGTTCCATCAAAGCCATCGACAAGATCAGCTTCGAAATTCCCCGTAAGAAGGTCATCGGCGTGGTGGGCGAGTCCGGCTCCGGCAAGTCCGTGACCGCACGCTCCCTCATCAAGCTGCTGCCGGAGACCGCTACGACCTCCGGCGCGGTGTACCTGTCGAACCGCGCGGGCACCGAAGAGCTGGAAGTGCTGTCGCTGTCCGGCGAACAGCTGCGCGAAATGCGCGGCGCCGAAGCGGCCATGGTGTTCCAGGAGCCCAATTCGGTGCTCAACCCGGTGTACACCATCGGATGGCAGATCGAGGAAGGCCTTCGCGCCCATGGCATGAAGGACAAGAAGGAACTCCGTGCCAAGTCCATCGACATTCTCAAGAAGGTCGGCATTCCGGACGCGGAAACCCGCATCGACTACTACCCACACCAGTTCTCCGGCGGCCAGAAGCAGCGCATCGTCATCGCCATGGCCCTGGTGCTCAACCCCGGCCTGATTCTGGCCGACGAGCCGACCACCGCCCTCGACGTGACCGTGCAGGCCGAAATCCTCGATCTGCTGCGTCTGGCGCGCGACGAGTTCGACGCATCCGTGCTCATCATCACCCACAACATGGGCGTGATCGCCGACATCGCCGATGAGGTCGTGGTCATGTACCGCGGCCACGTCGTCGAACAGGGCAGCGTCGAGCAGATCTTCTACTCGCCGAAGGACGACTACACCAAGCGTCTGCTTGCCGCCGTGCCGCGTATTGGCCAGAAACTGGTCGTCAAGGATGCCGATGGCAAGGTCATCGAACGTGAGAAAGATTGGCGCGATCAGCCCATCGCGGTCGAGGCCAAGGGACTGACCATCACGTATCCGGGTCATCTCATGCAGCCTGATTTCAAGGCCGTGGACGGCATCGACTTCACCATCCACCGTTCCGAAGTGCTCGGTCTGGTAGGCGAGTCCGGTTCCGGCAAATCCACCACTGGCCGTGCCATCGCAGGCCTGCAGAAGGTTTCCGGCGGTTCCCTGAACGTTCTAGGCATAGAAATGAACGGTGTGAAGGAACGCGACTTCAAACCCAAACGCGCCGACATCGGCTTCGTGTTCCAGGATCCGGGCAGCTCGTTCAATCCGCTGATGACCATCGCGGAAAACGTGGCCGAACCGTTGATCGTGCACAAGAAGTTTTCGTCGGTATCAGACGCCCGCAAGTATGTGGGCGATCTGCTTGAGATGGTGCAGCTTCCGCGCGCCTACATGAACCGTTTCCCGCACGAGCTGTCCGGCGGCCAGCGCCAGCGCGCCTCCTTGGCACGCGCGTTGGCGTTGAAGCCAAGCCTGCTCATCGCCGACGAACCGACCTCCGCGTTGGATGTGTCGGTGCAGGCGAAGGTGCTGGAACTGTTCAAGAAGCTGCAGGCCGAAATCGGCTTCGCATGCCTGTTCATCACGCACGACCTCGCCGTGGTCGACATGCTCGCCGACCGCATCATGGTGATGCACAAGGGCCAGATCGTGGAACATGGCGATGCGGACCAGATCATGCAGAATCCGCAGAACCCGTACACGCAGAAGCTGCTGGCCTCCCTGCCGGTGCCCGATCCGCGCGAACAGCGCAAGCATCGCGAGCATCTGCATGAGCTGCTTGCCGCCCAGCAGTGAGCTGATCCACGGAATCTAATAAAAAGGAATCCCCGCAACGCTTGAAACGTTGCGGGGATTCCATTTTATGATGTATGGAAGGCGATTTCAGCGGATGGTGCCGTTGAAGGCAAACTGGGCATGGGAATCGCCATTCGCCTTGGCCTTCAGATATTTGCGTACGTAAGCCATGCGTTCCACCGTGGTGGCTGCCAACGGTTCGGGCAGAGCATCAGGGGAGAACCAGCCTACGCTGAGGCTTTCCTCATCGCCGACGAACGGCTCCGTGTTGCCATTCGGATCGGGCCTGCAGATGAACAGGTGATCCATGTACATGGTGTTGTCCCCATTCGCATAGGTGAGGACCTTTCTGGACGATTTGACCGACACCAGATCGGTGACGACCACATCCACGCCGGTCTCCTCCTTGACCTCGCGGGCAACGGTATCGGCCGGTTCCTCTCCGGGCTCGTTGATGCCATACACCATGGCCCATTCGCCGGTGTCGGAGCGCCGTCCCAACAGCACACGGCCCTGCTCGTCCTCGACATAGCCGGAGACGCCCATGAGCCATAACAGATCGTGGCCTATTTTTTCACGTAGCGAGAGCACGAATTCAGGCGTGGGCATGATGCATCCTCAGGCCTTCACACCTTCGGCGGCCATATCGGCCATCCACGCCTCGACATCGTCGATCTGCTTCGGAATGCCCGCGGAAATCCATTCTGGACCATCCTCAGTCATGAGCACGTCATCCTCGATACGAATGCCGATGCCACGGTATTCCGGCGGAATCAGCAGGTCATCCTCACGGAAGTACAGGCCCGGTTCGATGGTGAAGATCATGCCCGGACGAATCTTGGCGTTCTGATACGACTCATAACGCGCCTGCGCGCAATCATGCACGTCGAGACCCAGATGGTGGGCCACGCCGCAGGCGAGCCAACGGCGATGCTGCTGGCCTTCAGGGGAGAGCGACTCCTCGACATCGACCGGCAGAATACCCCAGTCATGCAGACGTTCGGCGATCACGCGCATGCACGCATGGTGGATGTCCGAATACGTGGCGCCCGGCTTGGCCACCTCGAAACCGGCCTGCTGGGAATCCAACACGGCCTGGTACAGCTTCTTCTGGAAGTCGGTGAACTTGCCGTTGGTCGGGAACGTGCGGGTGATGTCGGCGGTATACAGGCTGTTGACCTCCACACCGGCGTCGATGAGCAGCAGCTCGCCCGACTCCACGGTACCGGTATTGCGCATCCAATGCAGAATCGGAGCGTGGGCGCCGGAAGCGATGATGGTGTCGTAGCCGACCTCGTTGCCTTCTTCACGGGAGATGGCGTTGAACGCGCCCTCCAGCATGCGCTCCGAACGCGGCTTGCCAAGGGAAGACGGAATCTTGCGCAGAATGTTGTCGAAGCCGTGCTTGGTGGCGGCCACGGCCTTGCGCATCTCGCGAACCTCATACTCATCCTTGCACATGCGTGCCTCGGCGGCGAATTCGTGCAGCTTGTCATCGGCAGCGGTGTTATTGTCCGGATCAGCGAAACCGTTGGCTTCACGGATCTCCTCGACCATGCTGGTAATCGCCGGATCGGCTTCACGAATCACGCGCACGCGCACTGCGCCGGCCTCAGTGCCGACATCCTTGCTCAACGCGTCGGGCAGCTGCGCGATGTCGTTGGTTTCGATGCCGGTCATCGCGGTCATTTCCTTCACACCGGCACGCGGACCCACCCAATACTCGCCATAATGGGCGTTCATGAAAAAGTCCTGCGTGTAATGGTTGGCACGCGGAGCCACGAACAGTTCCGGAACATGCGTCTTGCCGGCCTTCGCCTCCGGAGAATCCGGATCGACGGGATTCAGCACCAGCACCGCGCCGGCCTCGAAATCCTCACCCAAACCGGTGTAGTAGGAGAACGTCGTATCCGGACGGAACGCGTAATCGCAATCGTTGTTGCGCACCTTCGGCTGTCCGGCCGGAATCACGATACGCTCGCCCGGGAACGCCTTGCCCAACGCCTCCAGACGCGCCGGCGTGTACTTGGAGGACTCCAACGGCTCGATCTGCGGCTCGTTGTCATCCCAACCGGTGGTCATGAACTCCTTGAACGCCTCGGAACGCGGACGCAGCGAACGATTGTTCACACGATCGCTCATGGCCTGATCCGGTCCCGGAGCGGACTCCCGCTCCATCTTCTCGTATTCCTTGTCCTTGTCAGTAATGACTTCGCCCATCACATCTCCTGAACATGCATTCGTAACGTACGGAAATTACCGCAACCCATCCTATAACTTTTCCCGGCGCGCAACGTTCATGCGGACATCTAGAATGGGAAAAGTTTAGTGTGCTGTCCGCAAGGTACGGGAGGAAAACGGGAAATATGTCATTCGAACATCCCAATCGCAACAACGAAAGCATGATCGACGTCGAACGCGACATCATGAGCCGTCCATCGGAACGCAACACCACCAATCTCGACCTGCAACGCATGAAGATGATCCTCGACATCATGGGCCATCCGGAGCAGTCGTTCCGCGTCATCCACATCACCGGCACCAACGGCAAAGGCTCCACGGCACGCATGGCCGAAGCCATCTGCCGCGCCTACGGCATGCGTACGGGCCTATACACCTCGCCCCATCTGGAACACGTCAACGAGCGCATCGCCATCGACGGCCAGCAGCTGTCCGACGACGATTTCGTCGACACCTGGGACCAGGTCAAGGACCTTGTCGCCATCGTGGACATGAAAATGGACGAGCTGGGCAAGCCGAAGATGAGCTTCTTCGAAGTGCTCACCGCCATGGCCATCTGGAAATTCGCCGACGCGCCGGTCGACGTCGCCATCGTGGAAGTCGGCATGGGCGGCCGATGGGACGCCACCAACGTGCTCGACGCGGACGCGGCCATCATCGGCCCGGTCGACATGGACCACATGGCATGGCTCGGCGACACCGTGGAGGAAATCGCCACGGAAAAGGTCGGCATCATCAAGCCGAACTGCACCGCCATCATCGGCCGCCAGCCACACGAGGACGAGGTCATGCCGATTATCGAGGCCGCGGCCAAGGAGAACCACGCCAGCTTGGTGCGCGACGGCGTCGAATCGGAAGTCGTTACCCGAGTGCCGGCCGTCGGCGGCCAGGTGGCCACCCTGCGCACTCCGAACGGCACCTACACGGAAGTGCCGATCGCCAAATTCGGCGAGCATCAGGCACACAACGCGCTCGCCGCACTGTGCGCGGCGGAAGTGGTGATTCCCGTCAACGGCGCGTTGGACGGCGATTTGGTGGCCGAAGCGTTGAGCAGCGTACGCATTCCGGGACGTATCGAACAAATTCGTACCTCGCCTACCATCATCCTTGATGGCGGACACAACGTGAACGCGGCCGAATCGCTGCGTGCCGCCATTGAAGAGAACTATGATTTCCAGCAGCTCGTCGGCGTGGTCGCCATGATGGGGGACAAGCAGGTCGAGGAGTATCTGGGCGTGCTCGAACCGTTGCTGAGCCATGTGATCGTCACCGAGAACTCGTGGCGTGACCGAGTGATGCCGGCTGAGGATCTGAAGAAGATCGCGGACCGTGTTTTCGGGCCGGAACGCGTCACCTGCATTCCCGAATTGCCGGACGCCATCCAGGAAGCCGTCAACATGGTTGATGCCGATGACGAACTGGGCGTCGGCTACGGTCATGGCGTGCTCGTCTGTGGCAGCTTCACCACCGCCGGTGATGCGCGACTCATGCTGGAGGAGAAGATCAACCCCGACCTGAAGAAGCCAAAGGCCGAACGTGTGTTCCAGGAAGCCGTCGATCCGGAACCGCGCAAAAAGCAGGACGAGGCTGACGTGGATTTCGAATCCGACGCCAACCCTGATTTCAACATCAACGATTTCGGCAGCGTCGGTCCGGACGATTCCGTTTTAGCAGACGCCGATGCGGATGAAATGGATGAGGCGGCGGATGCCAACGAACCGGCGGATGCGGAAACGGCTTCGGAAAACGAAACGAAGTGACGAAGCGAAACAACATCGGACGATGACGCCATACGTGCGGCGTACACCGTCCATGTAAAACAGATTGTGGGTGGCTCCCCAGGCAATGGGAAGCCACCCACAATCTGTTTTATCGTCCGACGCCTAAGCAGTCGAAGATAGGCGTGACAAATAATAGCTACGCGCGCAACGCTTCGGCCCGCGCCACGGTATCTTCCACCAGCACGGCCTGCGCGTCGATGACCGGCAGCTGGGGCAGCGGAAACGCCTCGTTGAGCACGCTCAGCTCGGTGCAGCCCAATATCAGCGTGTCGCACGCGCAGGGGCCGGCCGGATCGAGCATATCGCGCAACACCGATTCGTAGCGTTCCAGATTGAGCTCGCTACTACCTTTCACATCGTCATAAATCAGCGAAGTGATACGGGCCTGCAACTCGTCGGTCGGTTCGACGAACGTGTATCCGGCCTCTTCGACGGCACGCTTGTACACGCCGGATTTGCGCGAACCCACGGTGCCGAGGAAACCGACCCGCGGAAAACGATCCTTCGGATAACGCTGAGCCATGCGTGCCACCGCGCCGCGTGGCATATGCAGAATCGGCACCGTCGTCAACGCCTGGAAATCGTCATAGAAATAGTGCGCGGTATTGCAGGTGAGCACAATGAAACTCGCGCCCATCGCCGTTGCCTTCTCGATATCGTCGGCGAGTACGGGGAAGGGATTCTCGTCGGATTCGCCGAGAATGTACGCGGTGCGGTCCGGCACGGAGGAATCGTTGAAGACGATGTAGTCCAGATAATCCTGATCGCAATGGGCATGCGTGGCGCGGTTGACCAAGCGGATGTAGCTTTCGGTGGCCAGCGTGCCCATGCCGCCCAGTACGGCGAAAAACGGTCGTTTCACTTAAGCTCGCCCTTCTTGGTGAAGTACTTGGCATAGCTCTTCTTGTAAATCGAGAACATGTGCCGAATCATCAGCCAACGCAGCGGATTCATATCCTTGGAATACTCCAAGGTGGTACCCCAATCGCCCGACTTGAGCATGCGCTTGCCGGTTTCCTTGTCAGCGCCTTCTGCGACGTAATCAAGGAAAATCGACTTCGGAATCTCAAGCCACAGCTTCGAACCGCGGCCGAACAGGGTGTTGCCGTCGAACGGCGTGTCCTCGACGAGGTCGTCGACGAAATACTTCGCCAGATTGAATCCGTTCAGCGTGACGAAATAGCTGGAACGTCCTTGGCGAAGGTTGATTTCGAACAGCTTGTACTCGCCGTCGCGTTCGTCGTACTTCATGTCGAAATTGGCCACGCCCTCGTATTTGATGTCCTCGAGGAAAGCCTTGATACGACGGAACACACCCTCGTTGTAGTCGGGCAGAATGGCCGCATAGTTGCCCGCGGCGACAGGGGAGGGATCCTCCAGCAGCGGGTGGCCGAGGAACATCATACGCACGCGATGATGCTGGTCCACATAGGCGTTCAGCACACGCATACGGGAATCGTCGCCGGGGATGAAGTCCTGAATCACCATTTCGGACGTGTATCCGGCATCGTACGCACGCTTGATGATGGTCTCCAATTCGGCCGGATCGTTGAAGATGTAGGCCTTGCGACGGCCCTCGAAATCGATGTTGAGCCATTCCACCGAATTCGCGGGCTTCATGGCCACCGGATAGCTGAACGGCAAATCACGGTAGGCTCCCGCCTTCACCTCATCGGCGGTGACGGTGCGCGTCTTCGGATGGGGCAGATCATACTGCTCGCAGATCTGGTAGAACGTGGACTTGTAGGCGAGCCGGCGCGAAAGGTTCACGTCAAGCGTGTTGTATACGAAATATTCGCGAAGATCGTCGCCGCACTGGCTCAGCAGATTGGCGTACACGTCGCCGCAGGGGATGAGCAGCAGCACGCGTTCCGGATCCTCGGCCTTCATACGCTTGCCGAGCTTGAGCATGAAATTACGGAACGTGACGAAGTTGTTGAAATCGTCGACGATGTGCACGTTGACGATACGGCTGAATTTCGTGGGGCTCAGCTGGAAATACGCATATGCCTCGGAAACGATGCCGTACTCCTCATGGAACGCCCTGGCCATGCCGTAGACGTTGATGTCGCTGCCCAGCAGAATCGGTTGGAATCGTGTCATAATGCCTTCACCTTAGTTGTTATTTGAGACGGAACACACGTTCCACGATGCGGTCGTCGCCCTCGTAAGGGATGTGCTTGCCGTGGTCTTTGAACCAACGTTCGTTGCCCTTGCCGATGATGAGGATGATGTGCAGATGCTCGGGATCCTTGCGATCGCGGCTTACCGTGGTCTCCACGGCTTCGGCACGGTCGAGAATGGTCTTCACGTCAAGCTGCGGGTTGGTGACGCTGTCGTTCATGTCCGCGCAGACCTGTTCCACAGGCTCGTCGTCGGTGTCTTCGAAAGTGAGCACGAGATGGTCGATGCGGTCCTGCGCGGCGTGGACGATTTCGGCGCGGCGATCGTATGCCTTGTTTCCAGCGGAGCCGGTGATGAGCGTGATTTCCGGCTTTTCGCTGCCGTAACGCTGATCGACGTAGTCAAGCAACGCGGTGACGGACGCGTAGTTATGCGCGTAATCAACAATGGCGATGGTGTTCGACCGCGTGTCCTTGAAATGCTCCATACGTCCGGCGATGCGTACCGGCTCCATCTCACGCAACGCGTCCTTGGCCTGTGCGGAACCGAAATCGAAACCGGCCGCACGGGCGATCGCGACGGCCGCCGCCGCGTTCGCATAGTTGAAATCGCCGTCCAATGTCAGGCTCAACTCGCCGATCGAGGTGGCGTCGATGACGATGGAGAAGCGGCTGTGATCGTCATTCGCCGGCGCGGCCATGACGTCTGGCGTGGAATCGCCGCCAAGCGCGAACGTGGTGACGGGAACGCTGGCATGACGTGCGTCCTGCCGGATGAGGTCGGCGCGCGCGCAATCGGCACCCAATACGAGGGCACGGCAGTTCTTGACGATCTGACGCTTGCAGTGGAGATAATCCTCGAACGTCGGATGCTCGATCGGGCTGATATGGTCCGGGCTGATGTTGAGGAACGCGGCCACGTCGAATGTGAGACCGAACACGCGGTCCACCTTGTAGGCCTGCGAGGAGACCTCCATGACGAGATATTCCATGCCGTTATCAACGGCCTCGCGCATCATGCGGAACGCATCCATGGATTCCGGCGTGGTCAGATCGGATTCCACGTAGGTGTGGCCGTCAAGACAATTGTCCACGGAGGAAAACAGCGCGCACTTGCCGCCGGAACAGCCATTGAGCATCGCCTGCGTGAGATAGGCGGTGGTGGTCTTGCCTTTGGTGCCGGTGATGCCGACCACCTTCAACTGGTCCTGCGGACGACCATAGAATTCAGCCGATAGCAAAGCCATGGCCTTGCGCACGTCATCCACAATAAGGCCCGGAGCTTGCGTGGCGTCGGAGAAGTCGTTCTCCGACACATAGGCGGCAAGGCCGCGTTCGTCGATGCCCTGCAGATATTCGGCCTTGAAACGGCCCTTGCAGCACAGGAACGTGCCCAGCTCCACCTTGCGGGTGTCGTAGGTGATTGCGGAGAACGGCTCGTCGAATCCCTTGATGTCGTGCGGATCAAGCGTCCAGACATCGCCGCGGATGATTTCGCGCAGCAGTCCGTGCCTATCGAGCAGTCGGGCCGCCGATTCCAGAGTCAAAGCCATGTTTTCGTGTTCTCCCTGTGTATGAGACGCCGAGCGGATACCGAAGAGCCATTTTAGCGGCAACCATGTGCACGACGTGTGACGTCGGGGAAGTTACAATGAGGGTGTGACTGAACAAGAAACGGAATCCATGGCGGGCCGGCGCGCGCGGTTTGAGAAGCTTGCCATGCCCGTTGTGGACTCGCTGTACCGGCAGGCGATGAAACTGACCAACAATCCCGACGACGCGCAGGATCTGGTGCAGGACACCTTCGAACGTGGATTCAAGGCGTTCGACTCCTTCAAAGAAGGAACGAATTTCGCGGCTTGGATGACCACCATCGAACGCAACGCCTATTTCAACCAGTACGCCAAAGCCAAGCGACGGCCGCAACGCGCCAACGATTCCACCGGCGAATACGACGACTGGGACCTGTATTCCGCGTCCGAGCATTCCTCCGAACAGCTCAAATCCGCCGAACAGGAATACTTGGACGCCTACGCGCCGGAGGAGATCATGGCCGCTTTGAACCGGCTTTCCCCGGAACGCAGGCAGGTTTTCATCGACGCCGCGATCGACGGCAAATCATACAGCCAGGTAGCTGAGGAACAAGGCGTGAAAATCGGCACCGTGATGAGCCGGCTCAACCGCGCCCGCACACAGCTGAAACGTGAGCTTGCCAATTACGCCAAGGAACGTGGCTATGCCACTGCCGGGAAGGATCGACCATGAGCGAACCAATGGAACGGCACATCTCCATTACTTCGACCACCACCAACACGAACGGTGTGGTGACGCAGGTGACGCATGCCAGCGTGCATGTCGTGGCCTCCGGGGACTGCTTCGACCCGGAGACCTGTTGCGATGAACGCGAACGTGCGCTGATCGCAGCGATGCGCGCGTACCTGCGGCCGAAACACGCGCCGCAAAGCCTGATCGACAGGCTTGAGGCGACACTCGACCACTGTTGTGACGAGTAATTGGAAAGACGTGCGGCGTTTCATGCGCCAAGTGCCACGCTGATGTGACGCGAGGCGCGCCCGCCGCATCAGCGTCTGAATATGGGAAAACCCCGCGAACCGTAATGATTCCGCGGGGTTTTCCATGCTCTGTGACGCTATTCGCGCCGGCAGGGATCAGGCGTTCGGGCGCTTGCCGTGATTGGCGGCCTTCTTACGACGATCCTTGCGCTTACGTCCGCGCATGCCCATGATTGGACTCCTTTACTTGCGATTAATAAGCCTTCGGGATTATCGCACACGAGCGAGACGTTTGCCAAATTCGGCGTCCGCTGTGTGGCCGGGACTTATTCCGATGGTGATTATATCAGTCGAGCATCCCGATGAACAGCGCCGTGCTTGACGTCTCGCCCGGCTTGATGACGATGAGGTCCTTGCCGGTGTTGAACGCGTTCGCGTATGCCGTCTGCGGCTCCACCGCCACGCCGGCCGGATGCTTGATGGCCGGGAAACCGGTGCCGGTGCACACCTGGAACGAGGTGACGGTCTCGTCGCCGCCCACACGCACCTTCTTGCCGTCCGGACGGGTGAACACCGCGGTGACGGTGCCGTCTTCGGCGTGCTCCAGATCCGTCCAAGCGTCGTCGAACGGCTGCTCGGTGAGCAGCGTGTCCTTACGCAGGTCGTACTTGGTGCCGTCCACCGGCTCGGTGCCGGTCGGAATGAGGTTCTCGTTGACGGTGACATGCGTGCGCCCCGGCACGGTCAGGCTGCACTTGGCGTTGTGGGCGTCGATCTCATCGCCGTATCCGTTGAAGCCGTTGGCGAGCCACGGGTGGATGGCCAAGGCCCACGGTGCGTCCGCATCGCCGTTGTTGTAGGCGCTGATGTTCAGATGCAGGCCATCATCGGCGAGGCTGTACGTCGCGGTCACCACGATGTCGAACGGATATCCCTCCATGTTGGGGGCGCGCCAGCTGAGGGTCACGGCATCCTCTTTAAGGGAGACAAGCTTCCAGAACGCGCGCTTGCCGTAGCCGTGGATGGCGTTGTGGCGCTCATGCTCGTCGATCGGTAGCGTGTAGGTCTTGCCTTCGAAGGTGTATTCGCCATTCTCGATGCGGTTCGGGAACGGGATGAGCAGCTGGCCGTGGCAGCAGGTCACCATGTCATCCGGACCGGGGGAGACGATGATGTCCTCGCCCTGGTAGGTCAGTTTGCGCAGCGTCGCGCCCAACTCGGTGACGACGGCATGGTAATCGCCATGCGAAATGGAAAATTGCTGTCCGGTGCGTGGCGGCAGATTGGTGCAGGTCATAAATCACTCCATAGTGTTGTCGACTGTGTTTCCGCTACTATGTTACCGCTCACGATGTGGTGGTGGATGCGCTTGTCGTGTGGAAATTCTGCGGATGAAGACGGCCGATGTCGATTGACGGCGCCCGTGCCTTAATATTGGTGATTGCTGTTGTGATGGATGGATACGATTGGAAGGCGGCTTGACATGGGCAAACGCATCGTGCTGGCGGATCCGCGCGGATTCTGCGCCGGCGTGGATAGGGCGATTCTGACGGTGCGGACGATTCTCAAATCCGCCGATACGCCACGTGCCGACGGATTGCCGCCGGTGTATGTGCGCCGCCAGATCGTGCACAACAAGCATGTCGTCGAGGATTTGGCCGCGCAGGGCGCGGTGTTCGTGCAGGAATTGGCTGAGATTCCCGATGCCGCCGCCGAAGCCGGCATCCCAATCGTATTTTCCGCCCACGGCGTGTCTCCGGCGGTCAAAGCCGAGGCCGCGGCGCGCGGCATGCATGTGGTCGATGCCACCTGCCCGCTGGTAAGCAAAGTGCATCGCGAGGTGCTGCGTTTCGTCAAGGAAGGTTACGAGATCATCTACATCGGGCACAAAGGCCACGATGAGGCCGTTGGCGTGGTGGAGGAATCGCCGGAACATGTGCATCTGATCGAGCATGCGTCCGACGTCGACTCGTTGGATTTCCAACCTGACACGAAACTGGTGCTGCTTACGCAGACCACGTTGAGCGTCGATGAGACCGCTGGCACGATCACCGCGCTCAAAGCGCGTTTCCCATGGCTTGAAATGCCGCCGAACTCCGATATCTGCTATGCCACGTCGAATCGTCAGGCGGCGGTCAAGCTCGTTGCCGAGCAAGCCGATTGCGTGGTGATTGTCGGCTCCGCGAATTCCTCGAATTCCGTGCGGTTGATGGAAGTCGCTCAGGAGGGACTTAACGCGCGGTACGCCTCAAAAACGGCTGTTGGCGCCGCTGGTCGCGCCCATCGTGTTGATGATGCTTCGGAACTTGACCCCGCATGGTTTGAAGGTGTCGAATCCGTGGGTATTTCCTCGGGTGCCTCCGTGCCGGACGAGCTGGTTTCCGGCGTGGTCGCAGCGTTGCAAGAACTTGGCCACCAGGATGTGAGCACCATCGAAACCATCAAGGAGAACATGCATTTCGTGCTTCCTGCGGAACTGCGCAAATAGCGCGAACCTTTCGCTTACGCAAGTGGGCGGTCGGAACATCGTGTTGTTCCGACCACCCACTTATGTATTGGTGTGATGTATCGGCGTGTTTTTTACCAAGTGCCGATCGGCGCCGCTACCGCGTCGAGCACCTTGAGCAGATCGTTGGGATTGACGCCGACTGAGAAACCGCGTTTGCCGCCCGACAGCAGGATTTCGTCGTATTGCAGCGCGCTTTCGTCAAGCACCGTCTTGTGGTGTGTGCGCTGGCCAAGCGGGGAGATGCCGCCGACCACGTAGCCGGATTCGCGCATGGCGACCTTCGGATCGGCCATCGCCGCCTTCTTCGCGCCGACTGCCGCGGCCAGCGCCTTCAGATCCATATGTCCGCTGACCGGCACCACGCCGACCACGCGTTCGGAGCCGGTGTCCGCCATCAGCGTCTTGAACACCTGATGCTCGTCGAAACCGAGCTTGGTGGCGGCCTCAACCCCATAACCGTCATCCATGTGATCGTTCGAATGCGCGTATTCGTAGGTTTTGAACGGAACTCCGGCTTTTTCCAACTGCACGGTGGCAGGTGTGGAACCGGCGCCCTTCTCATGCTTTTTCTTTGCCATGCCGCCCATAATAAGCCTTCCACGTGTCCGTTGCGGCGTTTCGGATACGAAAAAGGGCTTCCGCCGAAGCGAAAGCCCCTTTGTCTGAGGTTCAGAGACGAACCGTGCGGATTACTCCGCGCCGATTCACTCGGAGATCTCGGCGAAGTACAGCAGGGTACGCACCATGTTGCAGGTGAAGCCGTACTCGTTGTCGTACCAGGAGACGGTGCGAGCCATGGTCAGGCCGTCAACGGTGTTGACATCGGTCTGGGTCGGATCGAACACGCCACCGTGGGTGTCGCCGATGATGTCGGAGGACACGATGCCATCCTCGTTGTAGCCGTAGAAGTCGGTGTCGGAGAAGGCGGCCTTGAAGGCGGCGTTGATCTCATCGGCGGTGACTTCCTTGTTCAGGACGGTGGTCAGCTCGGTGACGGAGCCATCCGGAACCTGGATGCGCTGGGCGTGGCCCTGCAGCTTGCCGTTCACGGACGGAACGACCTTGCCGATGGCCTTGGCGGCGCCAGTGGAATGAGGAATGGTGTTGATGGCGGCGGCGCGGTTGTTGCGAGCCTTCGGGAAGCGCGGGCCGTCGAGGATCATCTGGGTGCCGGTGTAGGCGTGGATGGTGGTCATGAAGCCAGCCTTGATGCCCCAGTTCTCGTCCAGCAGCTTGACCATGGCGGCCATGGAGTTGGTGGTGCAGGAGCCGGCGGACACGATCACGTCGGAAGCCTTGAGGGTCTCGTGGTTCACGCCGAACACGATGGTCGGGGTGGTCTCGTCCTTGGCCGGAGCGGAGATCAGGACCTTCTTGGCGCCAGCGTTGATGTGGGCCTGGGACTTCTCAGCGGAGGTGTAGAAGCCGGTGCACTCGAGCACGAACTCAACGCCGTCGTTCTTGACCCACGGGATGTTGTTGGCATCCTTCTCGGCGTAGACCTTGTATTCCTTGCCGTCGACCACGATGGAGTCGTCGGTGGAGGTGACCTCGACCGGGGTGCCATCGTCATGACGGAAGGTGCCGTGGGTGCTGTCGTACTTCAGCAGGTAGGCCAGCATGGACGGGGTGGTCAGATCGTTGATTGCAGCGACCTCAATGTCACCGGCCTGGCCGCCACGAGCCTGCAGCTCGAAGATACGGCGGAAAGCCAGACGACCGATACGACCAAAGCCGTTAATACCAATCTTAACTGTCATGTAATTCTCCCTTTAGGGTAGGCCACGCGTGTGCCAGGCACACTGAAGCCATTGTTTACCAACACCGTCCACTGTAGTGCGTCACCTGTACTTAGGGCAACGTTCCGAGGCGCGTGTTCCAAAATGCAGTGCGATTTTCAGTGAACGCTCACATGCATGTCCCGCATGCGTTCAACGGCCGCTTGGCTCGACCAGCGCGGAGGATACGTCCGTGTCCAATGCACCGAGATCTCCGGAGAAGCCATGCCATCGCGCCACGTGCGGCAGGGGAGCCTCGATGGGGAACGTGACGATGAGCGTGCCATGCTCCACCGTGATGCGGGACGGCCTGCCGGCAAGGAACTCGTTGCTCAGTCCGTTGACGCGCGTGCTGCTCATGTCGGCGTGGTGCAGCTCGTATTTCAATCCCGTTTCGCTTACGCCGGTCGAGATATCGCTGTGGGAGAACACGGAGACCATGCGTCCCGCAACGGCGTCGTCCGCCGGGAAATCGAGCGCGCCGTCGCAGATCGCGGTGACGATCGATCCGTCGCCGTGCAGGTAGCCGGTCGCGCCACGGTCGGCCAGTAGCGCCATAAGCTGGATATTGGAAATCGTATGGTCGATTCGTCCGCCGAGCGCGCCGTATATGTGGAACGTGCGCGCGCCGCGCAGCCAGCCGATCTTCAAAGCCGACAGCAGGTCGGGATCGTCCTTTTCCGAAGGCAATGCGATGGTGCGGTCGTTTTGCGTGGGGCGGTCGCCGGTAATCGAATCGAAGTCGCCGACCACGAAATCGGCGTCGATGCCAAAAGCTCGGACGTGGTCGAGGCCGCCGTCCGCGGCGACGACGAAGGCGTCATCCGGAATCGCAGGGGTCTCATCGTAATAATCGCCTGCGCCGAAGATCACGCAGGTGCGGGCATCGTGGGAATCCATACCCGGTAGTGTAGCCGTGACGGGCGAAAGGGAAGAATCGTCATTTTCATGGCTATGCGGCATACCTAAAATGTCTGAAACCTGTGGAGATTGTCACGCATGAATCGGTTCGGAGGCGCGGCGGCGGTTTTTCGACATGCGGATGCTGGTACACTGACACCGAGTTTGTTTTGAAGGGATTGCAGATAATGTGCGGAATTGCTGGTTTCGTCAACGATATGCCCATTGACATGAAATGCCCGGTCCTCCAACGTATGACCGACATGATCGCGCATCGCGGGCCGGACAGCGAAGGCCATTACATCGACGAGCACGCGGCGCTCGGCCATCGAAGGCTCAGCATCATCGACCTCGGCGGCGGCCAGCAGCCCATCTACAACGAGGATGGCTCGAAGGTCATCACCTTCAACGGCGAGATTTACAATTATCAGACGCTGCGTGAGGAATTGATCGCGGCCGGACACACCTTCACCACCAAAAGCGACACCGAGGTGCTGCTGCACGGCTATGAGCAGTGGGGTGTGGATTTGCTGCAGCGCGTACGTGGCATGTTCACTTTCGTGATCTGGGACAAGAACAAGCAGGAGCTGTTCGGCGCGCGCGACCATTTCGGCATCAAGCCCTTCTACTATGCGAAGATGAACGGCACGTTCATGTACGCGTCGGAGATCAAGAGCCTGTTGCGCCACCCCGATTTCGTCAAGGAGCTCAACGCCGAGGCGTTGAAGCCGTATATGACCTTCCAGTATCCGGCGATCGGTGAGACCTTCTTCAAAGGCGTCTACAAGCTGCCGGAAGGGCACTATTTCACGTACCGGGATGGCAAGATGGACATCCACCGGTATTACGACGAGGATTTCCGCGAAGGCAAGCAGAAGCTGGGCGAGCTGGTGAACTCGATCGACCAGACGGTGTGCGATTCCGTCAAGGCGCACCAGATCGCCGATGTGGAGGTCGGCTCCTTCCTGTCGAGCGGTGTCGACTCCAGCTACGTCGCCGCCGTGGCGCGTCCGCAGCACACGTATTCGATCGGTTTCGGCAAAGGCACGTACAACGAATCGCAGCAGGCCGGCGAACTGGCGGAATTGCTCAAACTGAACAACACCGCCGAGTCGTTGACCGACGAGGAGGCGTTCGCCGCGTTCCCGCGCATCCAATGGCATCTCGACGAGCCGGACTCCAATCCGAGCTGCGTGCCGCTGTACTTCCTGTCCGCATTGGCCGCCAAAGACGTGAAGGTGGTGCTGAGCGGCGAAGGCGCCGACGAGTTGTTCGCCGGATACATCGACTACGGCGTGCACACCAAATTCAAGCCCATCAAGGTGGTGACTCGCTGGCTCACGCATCTGCCAGCCGGCGCGCGCAAGGCGATCGCCCGGTTCTGCAAGGGCAAGACCTTCCCGGGCGCATGGCATCTGTACGCCAATCTTGCGCCGGCCGAGGAAAGCTTCATCGGACAGGCACGTGTGTTTGAGGAATCGCAGTCCGAACAGCTGCTCAAGCCTGAATACCGCAAGGCGCCGAGCGTGCAAAGCATCGTCGACAAGACGTATGCGCGTGTGGAAGGCAAGGGTCTGAGCGAACTGAAGAAGAAGCAGTACCTTGACATGCATCAGTGGATGCCGGGTGACATTCTGCTCAAGGCCGACAAGATGACCATGGCGCATTCGCTGGAATTGCGTGTGCCGCTGCTCGACAAGGAGCTCATGGGCGTGGCCGAGCAGGTGCCGACCAAGTACCTCATCACCGACGAGAACACGAAATACGCGTTCCGCCAGGCGGCGGGACGTCATCTGCCCAAGGAATGGTACGACCGTGAGAAGCTTGGCTTCCCGGTGCCGATCAAGAAGTGGCTGCGTGAGGAGAAGTTCTACAAGTACGTCCGTTCCGTGTTCGAACGCGATTACGTCAGCCAGTTCTTCGACCAGGACGCGCTGCTGAAGATGATCGATGACAACTATGCCGGCAAAACCGACGATCGCCGCAAGATCTGGACCGTATACTCGTTCCTGACGTGGTACGACGTCTACTTCGTGCACGACGGCGAGAAGCCGGACGTCATCGCCATCGCCTGACGGCGGATGCCGTCCGAATGCTGACGAACACCCCGGGACCGGTGCGACACGCGCTGGTCCCGGGGTGTGGTATTATCTACAAGGCTTGAGAAATCAAGAAAGCGGGATATCCCCACCTGGAAGCCTTTCAGGGCCTCGGGTTCAGGCAGATGCCTTCCACCGGTCGTCTCGGTGAGATATGTAAGCCGCTCTTACGGGTTTACGGCGCGTTGTGATGCGTTTTGGCATGCCTTGAACAATCGAGACTTTGGAAAACTGCCAATCAAAGGATGTTCCGTTGCATGGAATATGAGGATTGGAGTCATCATCAGCGACGAACCACGCATTAACGACGAGATTCGCGTCTCCCAGGTGCGTCTGATTGGCCCGAACGGCGAGCAGGTGGGAGTCATCGCGACTTCCGTCGCACTGAACCTGGCAAAGGAAGCGAACCTCGATCTCGTCGAGGTGGCGCCCAACGCGAAGCCTCCGGTCGCCAAGCTCATCGATTACGGCAAGTACAAGTACAACGAGAAGATCAAGGCTCGTGAGGCGCGCCGCAACCAGAGCACCGCGGAAATCAAGGAAATTCGCTTCCGTCTGAAGATCGACGACCATGACTTCGAGGTCAAGAAGGGCCATGTTGTGCGCTTCCTGAACGGCGGAGACAAGGTCAAGGTCACCATCATGCTGCGTGGCCGCGAGCAGTCGCGACCGATCGGCGGCGTCGAGTTGCTGCAGCGTCTCGCCAGCGAAGTGGAGGAATACGGTACCGTCGAATTCGCTCCGAAGCAGGAAGGCCGCAACATCATCATGACGCTCGCGCCGAAGGGCAAGAAGGTCCACACCCAGTCCGAGCAGCGTCGTCGTGGCGATCAGTCCCGTGCCGAGCGCCAGGCCCGCCAGGCCGCCCGTCTGGCGGCCAAGCAGGAGGCCCAGGCTCAGGCGGCGGCAGCAGCCAAAGCCGCCGTGGCATCCGACAAACCGAAGACTTCCGAAACGAAGTAACAAACAAGGAGGGCAGCAATGCCGAAGATGAAAACTAATTCCGCCGCTTCCAAGCGCGTCCGCGTGACCGGTTCCGGCAAGCTGATGCACGCCGGCTCCGCAATGCGCCACAACCTCGAGCACAAGTCCGCTCGTAAGCGCCGTGAGCTGAAGGCCGACGGTGTTCTGGCCACTTCCCAGAGCAAGAACATGAAGAAGCTGCTCGGTCGCTGAGCATAGCGAGAGCTTAGAAACAAAGACTTAATAGAAAGCTGAGGAATCAAATATGGCACGTGTCAAGCGCGCAGTAAACGCCCACAAGAAGCGTCGCGTCGTTCTCGAGAGGGCTTCCGGCTACCGCGGCCAGCGCTCCCGCCTGTACCGTAAGGCCAAGGAGCAGCTGCTGCACTCCTTTACCTACAACTTCCGCGACCGCAAGGCTCGCAAGGGCGACTTCCGCAAGCTGTGGATTCAGCGCATCAACGCTGCCGTCCGCGCCGAAGGCATCACCTACAACCGCTTCATCCAGGGCCTGCACCTTGCCGGCATCGAGCTGGATCGTCGCGCTCTCGCCGAGCTGGCCGTCTCCGATCCGGAGGCTTTCAAGGCCATCGTCGAGCAGGCCAAGGCCGCTCTTCCGGCTGACGTGAACGCTCCGAAGGAAGCCTGAGTTTCCCCGACGGTTCACCTGTGAACTTCAGAACCCCCGATCCGACAAACGGACGGGGGTTCTTGCGTATCGCGTTCCCCATACCGGATACTTTGAATAGACTTTCCGGAATGGGGATTTCCATCCAATGACGGCTTCCACTTGGAACGAACGTCCTTGGAATCCTCCATGCGGGCAACGCGTTCCGTACGGGAACGTGACGGAACGGACACGACAAATGATGACGATGCAAACGGAGGACCACGATGACGGATATCGAACGCTTGATTGATCAGTTCCTCGCGTACATCGACGTGGAACGAGGACTTGCGAAAGCCACGGTGCGCGCATATGACTCGGACCTGCGCAAATACAACGGCTGGCTTGCGACGCAAGGCATTCAAGACCTTAATGCAGTGACCACGCAGGACGTGGAACGATACATCGCCTTTCTTGACGATTCCGGAGAATCCGCGCGCAGCAAGGCACGAAGACTGGCCAGCATTCATGCATTCCATCGCTTCGCACTGAACGAACATGTGGTATCCAATGACGTTGCGGCACAGGTCAAGGCTCCCAAAGGCGCGACGACGCTGCCTGACGTGCTCACTGTGGACGAGGTGGCCAGTTTGCTGGACGCGATCCCCGTCTCGCAGAATCGGCCTCAATCCGAAGGCATGGCGGACATGCCCGATGATCCCGCGATGCTGCGCGACAAGGCGTTGCTGGAATTCATGTACGCCACCGGAGCCCGCGTGTCGGAAGCGTGCGGCGCGAATCTTGACGATGTCGACTTGGAATCGAACGTTGCGAGATTGATGGGCAAAGGCTCCAAACAACGTCTGGTGCCGGTCGGCAGTTACGCATGTGAGGCGATCGCAAGATACCTCAAAAACGGACGGCCGCAGCTCGAGTCGAAGGCGAAAGGGCCCACCGAACGACGCGCGTTGTTCCTCAACAAGCGCGGCAAACGACTGTCAAGGCAATCGGTGTGGGAGATCATCCGTGCGGCCGGGGAACGCGCGCATATCGACAAGCCCCTGCATCCGCACACATTGCGCCATTCCTTCGCCACGCATCTGATCCAAGGCGGGGCCGACGTGCGCACCGTGCAGGAACTGCTGGGTCACGCGAGTGTCACCACCACGCAGATCTACACGCATGTAAGCCCGGAGAACCTCATCGAGACATATCTGACCTCGCATCCAAGGGCAAGATAGCATGAGATGCATGTGTTGCTGCCGTTTCTGACGGCGATGATGGGCTAGCATGGAAACAGTGGAATTTTTGACACGAGGATGTTGGTAAGGTAAACGGTATGCCTACGGATTTGCTTGGACGTGATTATGAGACGTTTCCCGCACCGGAGCCGCTGCAGACGCACGGTCCGGCAAGGGTCATCGCCATGTGCAACCAGAAGGGTGGCGTCGGCAAGACCACCAGTTCCATCAATATCGGCGGCGCGCTAAGCCAATACGGCAGGCGCGTGCTGATCGTCGACTTCGATCCGCAAGGCGCCGCCACGGTGGGTCTCGGCATCAACGCCAACGCGGTGGAGGACACCGTGTACACGGCGTTGTTCAATCCGCGCATGGACGTGCACAGCGTGATTCACCACACCGATTTCGAGAATCTCGACATTATGCCGGCCAACATCGATCTGTCCGCCGCCGAAGTGCAACTGGTCACCGAAGTGGGACGTGAGCAGGTGCTTGCCGGTGTGCTGCGCCAGGTCAAGGACGAGTACGACGTGATCATCATCGACTGCCAGCCATCGTTGGGCCTGCTGACGGTGAACGCGTTGACCGCGGCCGACGGTGTGATCATTCCGGTCGCTGCCGAATTCTTCGCGCTGCGTGGCGTGGCGCTGCTCATGCAATCCATTGAGAAGGTGCAGTCGCGCATCAATCCGAGCCTTGAAGTGTATGGCGTGCTGGTCACCATGTACACCCGTACCCTGCATTGCGAGGAGGTGTTGCAGCGTATCTACGAGGCGTTCCAAGGCAAGGTGTTCCATTCCGTGATTTCGCGTTCCATCAAGCTGCCGGATTCCACGGTGGCGGCCGCGCCGATCACCATCTACGCGCCGAACCACAAGACGGCGAAGGAATACCGTGAAGTGGCCCGCGAGCTGATCGCCAACGACATCGTGGCCTGAACTTTGCAAGAGCCCCGTTGGGGGCTCTTGGTGTTTATGAGCGACTCGACACACTTATAGTCATATTGACTATAAGTGTTAGACTCCTTTCCTGTAAGCAATTCGAAGTATTGGAAGAGGCCATCAATTGATCATGGGCAATGTCTCGGAACGGCGCAAGCAGCCTCCGCAGGTCGGCGTATCCGTGGTGATTCTGGCTTTGGGACCGGTTCCGCAGTCAGATGTGGGCGCTGGTGCCGCTTCGTCCGGCATGGGCTCCACCCTGTGGATGCCGCTGGTCAAACGCGTCCGTCAGCCTTTTTTGGGGCAATGGGCGTTGCCGGGAGGCGGTCTGAGGGCCGACCATTCATTGGAACAGTCGGCGTATGCCGCACTGGAATCGACGACGTCGCTGCATCCGAAATATCTTGAGCAGCTTTACACGTTCGGCGATCCGGCACGTTCGCATGGCGGTCTGCCGATGGTGTCCATCGTGTACTGGGCCCTGGTGGGCGAGGCCGATGGACGAATCGACTTCGCCGGAGGGGACAACGTCAAGTGGTTCCCCGTCAACCATCTTCCGGAACTTGCGTTCGACCATCGCACCATCGTCGAATACGCCATGAACCGGCTTCGCGGCAAAATCGAGTCGCCTGACATCGCCACTCGATTGGTGGGCGAGCGATTCACGTTGAGCCAACTGCATGACGTGTACGAGGCGATTGCCGGACAGCGTATCGATTTGGCGAATTTCCGCCGTAAAATGCTCGCTTCCGGACTGTTGGAAGACACCGGTGAGAAACTGCGGATCGGCCGTAACAGGCCGGCGGCGGTCTACCGGTACAGCCGGAAGCCGGGAACGGATTTGTGGACCGAAGCCGGAACGGCATCCGAATCGGACGACACTCGAATTGCTTTCCAGGATGACGACGCGTTATCCGCATTGATGACGGCGTGATCGCCTGCCATCGTCGGGCTTGAACGAGCTCACGACACAATAGGAAAACAATGATAAAGGGGTGTTGATGTCCGCATCGCAACAAACCGTCGGGGGAGAGGTCTCGCTGACTCGCAACGAGCGTCTTGACCGACTGCCGTTCAACAAGGCGCACAGGAAGCTGTTGGTGGCTTCGGGTATTGGATGGGCGTTCGACGCGATGGACGTTGGTCTGGTGTCGTTCGTCGTGGCCGCCATCGCGGCCGATCCGCATTTCAATCTGACGCCGACCGAGAAAAGCTGGGTGCTGTCCATCGGTTTCGTCGGAATGGCGATCGGCGCCGCGCTTGGCGGCTTCGTGGCCGACCGCGTTGGCCGCAAGACGGTCTTCTCCGCGACGCTGGTGATTTTCGGTCTGGCCAATGGCGGTATGGCGTTGTCATGGTCGCTGGCGGCTCTGCTGATCGCTCGACTGGTCATCGGCCTCGGCCTGGGCGCCGAGCTGCCGGTCGCCTCCACATTGGTCTCGGAATTCTCTCCGACCAAACAACGCGGCCGTATGACGGTGCTGCTGGAATCCTTCTGGGCAATCGGCTGGATCATCGCCGCCTGCATCGGCTATTTCGTCATTCCTAACACCGGCGATTGGGGATGGCGCTGGGCGCTGCTCATCGGAGCATTGCCGCTGCTGTACGCCATCGTGACGCGCATTCATATCCCTGAGTCCGTGCGATTCCTCGAATCCAAGGGACGTGAGGATGAGGCCGAGCAGGCCGTGCGCTACTTCGAACAGGCCGGAGGCGTCGAACCGGTCGCATCCCCGAAGGGCGAGCCGCTGCCGAAGATCAAAACCCGCGAGCTGTTCGGCAAGAAGTATCTTGCGCGCACCGCAGCCATCTGGGCCACATGGTTCTTCGTGAACTTCTCCTACTACGGCGCGTTCACGTGGATGCCGTCTCTGCTGGCCGACCAGTTCGGCTCGCTGACCAAGTCGTTCGGCTACACGCTCGCCATCGCCATCGCACAGCTGCCCGGCTACTTCCTCGCGGCATGGCTGGTGGAGATCTGGGGCCGCAGGAAGACCCTGAGCGTGTTCCTCGCCGTGTCCGCCGTGGCCGCGTTCGCCTTCTCCCAAGCCGGTTCCGTGGCCGCTGTGCTGGGCTTCGGCATGCTGCTGTCCGCGTCCAACCTTGGCGCTTGGGGCGTGTTGTACGCGGTGACTCCGGAAATCTATCCGACACGTCTGCGTGGCGCCGCCTCCGGTGCCGCCGCGGCTTGCGGTCGTGTGGCCGCGATTATCGCGCCGCTGCTGATGCCATGGTTCCTGACCTTGTCCGGTGGCAACAAGGCCGTGGCGTTCATCGTTTTCGCCGTGGCGTTCATCCTTGCCTGCGTGGCGGCCCTGTGCCTGCCTGAACGCACTGGCAAGGAGCTTGAGGATTAAGGTCCGCGCGTCTCTTCGCGTGATTGACGGCGGGCCTGTCGGCATGATCTGACAGGTCCGCCGTTTTTCATGTGTCGTAATGTTTCGCTAGAATTGGCTCGGTTTGTGTGTAAGTACGGATTTTTAAGTACCGATAGCATGTACGTACCGAACGTTTACGTAAGAAAACAGCAACACTAAGAGAGGTTTCGATGGCGGTTCGCGGCGATATCCGAAATGTAGCGATTGTGGCACACGTCGATCACGGTAAGACCACCTTGGTCAACGCGATGCTGGCCCAGTCCCACGTGTTCAACGAGCGTGAGGAAGTCCCGGACCGTGTGATGGATTCCAACGATCTGGAACGCGAGAAGGGCATCACCATCCTCGCCAAGAACACCGCGGTGCAGTACACCGGCCCGCTGGCCGCCAAGTACGGCCATCCGGAAGGCATCACCCTCAACATCATCGATACCCCTGGCCACGCCGATTTCGGTGGCGAGGTGGAGCGCGGCATCTCCATGGTCGATGGCGTCGTGCTGCTCGTCGACGCTTCCGAAGGCCCGCTGCCGCAGACCCGTTTCGTGCTGCGCAAGGCCCTCGAAGCCAAGCTTCCGGTCATCCTGTGCGTGAACAAGACCGATCGTCCGGACGCCCGAATCTCCGAAGTCGTCGGTGAATCCTCCGACCTGCTGCTCGGCCTGGCCCAGGACGTCATCGAGGAAGGCATCGACCTCGATGAGGATTCCCTCTTCGACCTTCCGGTCATCTACTGCGCCGCCAAGGCCGGTTACGCTTCCGAAAACCAGCCGGAAAACGGCGGTCTGCCGGACAACGACAACCTCGAGCCGCTGTTCGAGGCCATCATCAAGAACATTCCGGCTCCGGAATACGAGGAAGGCGCGCCGCTGCAGGCCCACGTCGCCAACATCGACTCCTCCGACTTCCTCGGCCGACTCGGTCTGGTCCGCATCTACAACGGCACCCTTGAGAAGGGCAAGACCTACGGCCTGTCCCGTGTGGACGGTTCCATCGAGAACTTCCGCGTGTCCGAGCTGCTGCGTACGCAGGGCCTGGAGCGCACCCCGGTCGAATCCGCAGGTCCTGGCGACATCGTCGCCGTCGCCGGCGTGAACGACATCATGATTGGCGAGACCATCGTCGACCCGGACGATCCGCGTCCGCTGCCGCTCATCCACGTTGACGACCCGGCCATCTCCATGACCTTCGGCATCAACGATTCCCCGCTTGCCGGCACCGAAGGCAAGGACCACAAGCTCACCGCCCGCATGATCAAGGACCGCCTCGACCGCGAGCTCATCGGCAACGTGTCCATCAAGGTGCTGCCGACCGACCGTCCGGACGCCTGGGAAGTGCAGGGCCGTGGCGAACTCGCACTGGCCGTGCTTGCCGAGCAGATGCGCCGTGAAGGCTTCGAACTGACCGTCGGCCGTCCGCAGGTGGTCACCAAGACCATCGACGGCGTGGTCAACGAGCCGATGGAAAACACCACCATCGACGTGCCGGAAGAGTACATGGGCGCCGTCACTCAGCTGCTCGCCGACCGCAAGGGCCGCATGGACAACATGACCAACCACGGCACCGGCTGGGTCCGTCTGCAGTTCACCGTGCCGTCCCGTGGCCTGATCGGCTTCCGCACCGCGCTGCTGTCCGCCACCCGCGGCACCGGCATCGCCTCCTCCATCTCCGCTGGCTACGCTCCGTGGGCCGGCCAGATCGTGACCCGCCAGAACGGCTCCATGGTCTGCGACCGTCAGGGCGTCGCCACCCCATACGCCATGCAGCGTCTGCAGGCACGCGGCAACTTCTTCGTCGAGCCGCAGTCCCCGGTGTACGAGGGCCAGGTCGTCGGCATCAACAACAAGCCGGACGAGCTGGATGTGAACATCACGCTGGCCAAGCACATGACCAACATGCGTTCCGCCACCGCGGACGTGCTGGAAACCCTGACCCCGCCGATCAAGATGAGCCTCGAAGAGTCCCTGGACTTCGCCAACGAGGACGAGTGCGTGGAAGTCACTCCGGAGTCCATCCGCGTGCGCAAGATCATTCTGAGCCGTGAGGATTGGTACAAGTGGCGCGCCAAGCAGCGTCGCCAGAACAATGCTCAGAATAACAAGTGATTCCTCGCATTGTTTTGGCGCTTCGCGGGCACGGTAGTGTGCTCGCTGATACGCTGAACGCTTAAGAAAGGCAAGAGATGTCGGCGGTTTTCCGCGTATCTCTTGCCTTTCTTGCTGTTTTGTAAGGAACGTAGGGCATAGTGGAGGACATGACGCAACGCACGCAGGAAACACAGCCGGAACCGCAATCGCAATCACAGGACGGCATCGACCGCAGGCTGCTGCCGTGGTCGCATCGTCTACCGGTATGGGCGCGGTTTTTGGTTGACCTGCTCGCCGGTGCCGTCGTCGGCGTGATCGGCACGATGGCGCACCGCATGGGCGCGTCGGCGAATATTCCCTACGGTCTTGTGATCGCATATGCTCTGGTCATCATCTCGACATGGTCGGCGCGTTCACGTGATGGCGTGTCGGGCCTCGCATTGCATCTGATCAGTTCATCACTGGTGGTCTGGACCGTCATGGCCGGTTACGGTCCGGGCGGGGACGCCATGATTCCCGTCGGATTCGGCGAGACGGCGACGTTGCCGTATTTCAGCAACAACGCCGGCTATTTCTGGCTATACGGCGTGGTGCTGATTCCATTGATCATGCTGGCGCTGCCCAAGAGCTGGTTCACGATGCCGCCGCGCACTGAGGATGACTCCACGGAATATGACCAGAACGAATCGTCTGAACCGGACCATGACACCGCCCAACCGGTGGACTAGACCCCTCCACAGCCTCGCGAATGCGCTAAGGTGCTTAGGATGACCCGCAACAAGGAGGCACAGGCGGCAATGAGCGCACGCAAGCTGTTCTATCTGGGGCCACAAGGCACCTTCACCCATCAGGCGGCCGTCAATGCCGCCCAAGAGTTGGCACGGCTCGAACCGCAAGGCTTCGACCTGATGCCCATGGACGATGTGCCGCAGATTCTCGACGCCGCACAGCACGGCGACGGCTGGGGAATCGTGGCCTGGGAGAACAACGTCGAAGGGTACGTGGTGCCCAACCTCGACGCGCTGATCGACGCGAAGGACCTTGTCGGATTCGCACGCGTCGGTGTGAACGTCGAATTCGACGCATACGTGGCGCAAGGAGCCGATCCAGCCGAAGCGCGCATCGCCACAGCCCATCCGCACGGTCTCGCGCAATGCAAACGATTCATCGCCGAACATCGGCTCTCCACACAGCCGGCCACATCCAACGCGGCGGCCTGCCGGGACCTTATCCCAGGTGAAATCGCCTTCGGTCCCGCCATCTGCGGCGAACTGTACGACATCACCCGCATCGGCACCGCCATCCAGGACTACCAAGGAGCCGCCACCGACTTCCTCGTGCTCGCGCCACGCGCCGAAGTCGCACGGCTGCTCGCCAAACCACGCGCCGAAGCTAACGTCGAATACGAATCGGTATTGACGCTCATCCCGCTCGTCACCGGCCCAGGCGTGCTCGCCAACCTGCTCGACGTGTTCCGTGACGCGGGACTGAACATGACCAGCTTCATCTCACGGCCCATCAAAGGACGCACCGGCACATACAGCTTCATCGTCACCCTCGACGCCGCCCCTTGGGAGGAACGTTTCCGCGACGCGCTTGTGGAAATCGCAGAACATGGCGACTGGGCCAAAACACTCGCCGTCTACCCTCGCAGGGAACGCCCCAACCCGCCCGTCACCTCATGGATGCTGCCGCAAGGCGGCGTACGACTTGACGACAGCCACCTGCCGGACGATTGGCAGAACGACGAAACCGTCAGAAGGGAGCTGATGTGGTGAAGCCACGCATCGCAATCGTAGGACTCGGCCTTATCGGAGGATCACTGGCACGCCGACTCGTCAACGCCGGCTGCGAAGTGACCGCATGGAACCACAACGACCGCCCCTACGCCACCGCCGAAGCCGACGGCATCATCTGCAAACCCACCTTGGCGGCACTCGCCGAAACCAAACCGAACGTGCTCGTACTGTGCAACCCGCTCAAGGCCATGCCCGAAATCCTCGGCGCATTGAAACCATTGATCGACACGGAAACAACCACGCTCACCGACGTGGGCAGCGTCAAAGGCATGGTCCGCGACCAAGTCAAAGCCATTGGTCTTGACGGCTGCTACGTCGGAGCACACCCGATGGCCGGAAACGAACTGTCCGGCTGGGAGGCATCCGACCCGACACTCTATGACGACGCGCTCTGGGCCATCACCGTCGACGAACACACCGAATACCGCCGGTTCCGCGCCGTGGCCGACATGATCGTGAACCGTTGCGGCAACCGGCTCATCGTACTTGACGACGCCACCCATGACCGTTGCGCCGCGCTCATCTCACATATGCCTCACGTCATCGCCACCGCCATGATCAACGAGCTGGTGGCCAACCCGAACCGCAACATCGCGGCCGCGCTCGCAGCCGGGTCCTGGCGTGACATGACGCGCGTGGCGCTGACCGATCCGAACCGCACACGTGCCATGGTGGAGGAGGACGCGGCCAACGTGGAGACTTTGCTACGCAACATGGCCAACCGATTGACGTTGGTGGCCAACGTGCTGCATGACATGGCCGATACCGGCGTGCGCCCCACGGAAGGCGACGTGAAGCAAATGGACCGTTTCTTCGCCCAAGGCCAACCGTTCCGCGACTACAAGGCCGCCAGCAGGCAGCCGGAGTACGCCGAACATTGCGCGACGGTCGAACTGTCGATTCCCGAAAACGATTGGCAGCGCACGCTGCTGGAATCCGCCCGCAGAGGCGAGCATATCGTGCGATTCGACAGCGAGCGTACCGCGATCGCGCAGGCGCGTTCCGTGGTCTGACGACTGACGCCATCGCTATGCAAAAGCGCCGCAATCGCAGAAAATCAGTGCGATTGCGGCGCTCTTGTCTTTGCGCGCGGTAGGGGGAGGTATGCGACTACGGACGTGGCCGAGTCATGGAACGTTCCGGCACCGGCTTGATCGTCACGATTTCGTCGGCGGGAATCGTGACACGCTGCTCGGGACGTGAGCCGTTCGCCGCCGCATCGCGCGTCATCTCCAGTTTCTGACCGTCCCACGAACGTACGTGGCCTACGTAATCGCGGAACTTCATACGATGATCGGTAGGATCGACGCCTTCCAAGGTGCGCACCACGATGCGCGCTCCTACTGGAATCTCATTGGGAATAGGCATTGCTGCCTCCTTTCGATGTTCCGCTCCAACTGTCTCACTCGCTCGCCACGGCGTCAAGGACCGGCTGCTTCAACGCGCGGGAGGCGGGGGAGATGCTGGACACCAGACCGACCACAATCGACAGCAGCAGGAACACGAGCAGCTGCAACCACGGAATCGCCAGCGTCTCCAAACCTTCGGACGCGTAGACCGCACGAATCACCACTCCCGCGGCGACGCCGACGACCAAACCCAACACCGTGCCGAACACGGAGATGATCGCCGCTTCGATGCCAAGCATGCCACGCACCTGGCCACGTGACGTGCCGATGGCACGGAGCAGACCAATCTCCTTGGTGCGTTCCGACACGCTCAACGCCAGCGTGTTCACGATGCCGAAAATGGCGATGATGATGGACAAAGCCAGCAACGCGTACAGGACCATGAGCATCTGATCGATCATCGAACTCATCGTGGACTTGTACTCGTCACGATCGAACACGACGATTGTGTAGTATTTCTTGATTGTTTTCTTCAGGGCCTTCTTGACTTGGGCCGTGTCGGCGCCCCGCTTGTCCGTGACGAACGCCTGCATGACGAACATGGTCTGCTTGTTGCCGATCTGCTCGGCCAAATCGTCGTTGACGATCGCGAAATCGCGGTATACGGAATTCGACACGATCGCGCCGATGGTCAGCGTCTTTCCGGTGGTGACCTTCTTCGTCTTGACCAGCGTTTTCGGATCGACGTTCTTGGCGTCGTTCGTGTACTGTTCGATTTCCGAAGCCTTGGCCTGCGCTCCTGTCAAGTCGCCGGATGCGGCCAATTGCTGGGCCTGCGACTGCAATTCCTGCACATGTGCCTGCACCTTGGCCTGGTAATCGGCCTGCGCCTTGGCTGTGGCCTCCTTGTCTACCACGATGTTCTCGGCCGTGGCCTTGACCTTCTGACCCACATGCCATCCACGATCGTCGGCAATGGTCTTGCCGACGAGCAGCTTGCCATCCTTCAACGCGGCAGCGGCATCACCTTCGGTGGTTTCGGCGGCGAAGATCTTGGTGAACAGTTCCGGCTGTGTGGCGAACGTGAACCCGTTGATGGCTTTGCCGTCATATTTCACACCAAGCACCACACGGTTCGACACCACATGATTCACGCCATCGACCTTTTTGATGTCTTTGATGGCCTGGTCGGGAATCTGCCCGGCCGAAGCCGAAGATACGGCGAAATCGGCTTTGAGCCCGGTATCCACCAGCGAATTGACCGAAGCCTTCGCCGACGTGGCCACCACGCCCAGACAGCTGACAATCGCCACTCCCACGAACAGGGCGGCTGCGGTGTTGGACGTGCGACGTTTCGAACGAGAAATGTTACGTTGCGCGAGACGCCCGGTCACGGTGAAGACCTTCGATGGCAGCCAGCCGAGCACCGCGCCCGCGGTGGACACGTATGCCGGTCCCGTCACAATCACGCCGATCACGGCCAGCGCCGCGCCAATACCGAGCGGCCAGCCGACAGCGATACTGTTGAGCGCCTTCCACGGCGTCGGACCGCCGTCACCATCCGCGGCGGCCAAAGCGTAGGTGAAACCCCAGCTCAGGAAGCCCAACAGCACCATGACGGTGCCGAGGATGCCACGTGCGAGGACAGGCTTTTCCGGATTGACGGTTTCGTTCATCGCCTGAATCGGCGGGGCAAGCGCCGCATTTCGCGCCGGCAGGGCCGCACCGATCAACGTCACCACAATGCCGACCACAAGGCCGACGAGCATGTCGGAAACGGTCGGATTGGTGGCGCCGGTCAATGGCATACCCATATTCGCCAAACCGGATGCGATGAGTTTGACCATGCCCCAGCCGAGCCCGATGCCTGCGAGCGAACCTACCAGGCCCAGCAACAGAGCTTGCACGATCACCGTGGAGAACACTTGCAGGGGAGAAGCGCCGATGGAACGCAGCAGCGCATAGCCGCGCATCGACTCGCGCACGATCATGGAGAACGTGTTGGCGATGATGAACGAGCCGACAAACAATGCGATCACCGCGAAAATCAGAATAAGCGGTTGGATGAAGCCGAGCGCGTCCTGCGTGGATTTGGTTGATTCGTCACGGTATTCGTCACCGGTGATGGCATGTGCCTTCGCCGATCTCGGCAGCGCCTTGTTGATACGGTCCGCCAGCTGCTGCTGCGCGTTGTCGTCAAGCGGCGTGGTCTTATTGCCGTAGACGCTGATCAACGCAGTCTTGTCCGGATCGTCCGATTGCTTGTTCGCCTGTTCCTTGGCCGTCGCGGGATCGATGGCGATGATGATGGCGCCTGCCTGGCTGGCATCGGTGGTGAAGATGCCGCTGACGGTCACCTTATGAGCGCCGTCCGGATAGACGATTTTCGTCTTATCGCCGACCTTCAGACCCGACTGTTCGGCGGCGAAGGAATGAAGGGCGATCTCATCGCCGTTCTTCGGCCACGTGCCGGTCGTGAACTTGGCGGACCGCCACGGCGACGACTTGCCCATGCCTATGGCGAGCGTCGGAGACCCCATGGTGGTCACCGCATCGCCATGCTTGTCGAGCAGCACCACGCCGGACAGCATGTGCACGACGCGTGCCGAGGAAACACCGTCGACCTTGGCTATCGTACCCGCCAGATCGACGTCGACATCGTTGTAGCTTTTCGTCGATTCCATCGACATCGCCGACGAATCTTTTTTCTTCTCCTGCGAACCGCGCACGTACACGTCATGGTCCGCATTGGTGGACATCATCTGTGAAACCTGGTTGTTGAGCATTTCGCGGAAACAGAACGAGCCGACCACGAAACTCACGCCGAGCGCGATGGCCACGATCGACATGATGAAACGGCCGAAATGGCTGCGCGCGTCGCGCAATCCTATGCGAATCATGCCTGCGAGTCCTCCGTCACGGTCGGAACGGCGGTGGAGGCGGCGTACTTGGAAACATCGTCGATGTCGTCGTCGCCGGCGAACACCTCAAGAATCTCGTTGTACGTCGGATGCTGCATGTCGCGGGTGATGTTGCCGTCGGCGAGCACCAGCACACGGTCCGCGAAGGAGGCCGCACGCGGATCGTGGGTGACCATGACGATCGACTGGCCGTAGTCGCGTACCGAATCGCGCAGGAAGCCAAGCACTTCACGGCTGGAACGCGAGTCGAGGTTGCCGGTCGGCTCGTCGGCGAAGATCACGGACGGTCGTGCCATGATGGCGCGGGCGCAGGCCACGCGCTGCTGCTGGCCGCCGGACAGCTGGCTTGGACGGTGGGTAAGACGCTTTTCGAGACCGACCACCTTGACCACCTGGTTGAACCATTCGCGGTCGATCGGACGTTTCGCGATCTGTAACGGCAGCAGGATGTTCTCCTCGGCGGACAGCGTCGGCACCAGATTGAACGACTGGAAAATGAACCCGATCTGCTCGCGGCGCAGGTCCGTCAACTGCTTCTGGTTCATGGAGGAGACCTCGAGTCCCTCCACGATCACCTTGCCGGACGAAGGGGTGTCGAGCCCGGCCATGCAATGCATGAGCGTGGACTTGCCGGAACCGGAAGGGCCCATGATGGCGGTCATTTCACCGCGCTTGAATTCCACATTCACATGATCCAACGCCATCACTTCGTTGTCTTTTGAGCCGTAGACCTTGGTCAGGTCGATGGCGCGGGCCACAATCCCATCATCGGGGTTTTCGGCTGTCGGATGCTGTACGTCATGAATGGAATGACGAGTCATAATACCGCCTGTTCGTAGGATGCCTAATCGTCATCAGTCTATCGGTATGGGGACATAATGGAATCGTGCCATCGCGTGAGATGACATTCGATCGCGCTGCGGAATGGCATTTATACGGTGTCTGCGTGGTGTCTGTTCATTTCAGACGAACCGGAAGGTGGTTTGCATGTGTTTCGATGATGCGTTGGACGGATTCGACGCCTATCTGAAAGCCAACCGAGGGTTGAGCGCAAACACCCGCAGGGCGTACCGCAGCGATGTCGAGGAATGCTTGGTGGCGTTGCGGAAACAGGGTTGCGTGGATCTGAATGAGGTGACCATCGAGGATTTGCGCCTGTGGATGGCCGAATCGTCCAAAAATCACGCACGCAGCAGCATGGCGCGCAAAACCGTCGCCGTGCGTGGATTCTTCGCATGGGCGTACGACCATGACATGGCGTCCGCCAACCCGGCGGCTTCGTTGCAGACGCCGAAAATCCCCGATACGCTGCCGGCGGTATTGAACGAAACGCAGGCGCAGCAGCTGATGGACCGCGTTGATGAGGACGGCATGGAGGCGCGATCGCAGGAACCGAATATGAAAAAACAGGCGATCGCGCTGCGTGACGCGGCCATGCTGGAACTGCTCTATGCCACCGGCATGCGTGTGGCGGAACTGGTCGGACTCGACGTGGCCGACGTGACATTCGGCAACCGCACGGTGAAAGTGACCGGCAAAGGCGACAAGCAGCGTGTCATGCCATTCGGCGCACCAGCCGACAAGGCCTTGCGCGATTGGCTGGAACATGGCCGTCCCGTACTATGCGGTGACATGTCGGACGACGCGTTCTTTTTGGGATCGCAGGGCGGGCGGATCGGTCAACGTATGGTGCGCAAGGTGGTGCACGACCGGGCACGGAAGGCCGGCGTGCCAGACATCAGTCCGCATGCGTTGCGCCACAGTGCGGCGACCCATATGCTCGACGGGGGAGCGGACCTGCGTGAGGTGCAGGAGATGCTGGGGCATTCCTCGCTGAAGACCACGCAGCGTTACACACACGTGTCCATCGAACAGTTGAAGGCACGATACGGGCAGGCGTTTCCACGGGCGTGACGCGGATTGGCAAAGTACGCTGACAGCGAACGGATATGTCCGCGTCCGTCCATACGCACGATGCGGATAAGTTGTTCCGGCGATAAGCGGGAAAAACGGATTGTTTTATCAGATGATGAGTTTTGATTTGATTATTTTGCATGGGCCTCCCTCGGATATGGAGCGGTTGTCCCTCAATCGAGTGATAATGAACCCACCATCAGAACGAAGACGGACGTTGATGCCACGGTATTGACGCCCGCCTTCTTTTTGAACAGTGTCTTACGGCTCTGGAAATAATGGATAAGGAGAATATGAATTCCATGAAGAAGAAAGCTCTGGCTTTCGCTGCGGCCGCATGCGCATTCGGCATGCTGCTCAGCGGTTGCGGCTCTTCCAACGGTGACTCCACCGCTGACAAGGGTTCCAACGTCATCACCGCATACAATTCCGAACCGCAGAACCCGCTCATCCCGGGCGACTGCAACGAGACCGGCGGCGGCAAGCCGCTCGACCTGCTGTTCGCACGTCTGATTTCCTTCGACGCCAAGGGCAATGCCTCCAACGAAGTGGCGGAGTCCATCAAGTCCAACGATGACGCCACCCAGTACACCATCAAGCTCAAGGATGGTTGGAAGTTCACCGACGGCACCCCGGTGACCGCCGAATCCTTCACCAAGGCATGGAGCTACACGGCCAACGCCAAGAACGCCCAGCTCGGCTCCTCCTTCTTCTCCACCATCAAGGGCTACGACAAGCTCCAGGATGGAGACAAGCTCAAGGGCGACGAACAGCTCGAGGGCCTGAAGGTCGTCAACGACCATGAATTCACCGTCGACCTGAACCGTTCCGACTCCGTGTTCGCCATCAAGGTCGGCTACACCGCATTCGCTCCGCTGCCGGAATCCTTCTTCAAGGATCCGAAGGCCTTCGGCGAGAAGCCGGTCGGCAACGGCCCGTACAAGTTCCAGTCCTGGGACCACGACAACCAGATCGTGCTGGTGAAGAACCCCGACTACAAGGGCAACCGCGTCGCCAAGAACGACGGCGTGACCTTCAAGGTCTACACCAAGGATGAGGCCGCCTACGCCGACATCCAGTCCGGTTCCCTCGACGTGATGGAGTCCGTCCCGGCCTCCGCCACCAAGACCTTCCAGAAGGACTCCACCGTACAGGCCTACAACAAGGCCGGCTCCGTCATCCAGCAGTTCACCATCCCGGCCAAGCTGAAGCACTTCGAAGCCGACACCGAGGAAGGCACCCTGCGTCGCCAGGCCGTCTCCATGGCCATCAACCGCGAGAACATCTGCAAGAAGGTGCTCAACGGCACCGGCACCCCGGCCGCCGACTTCACCTCCCCGCTGACCCCGGGCTACTCCGATTCCCTCAAGGGCTCCGGCAACCTGAAGTACAACGAGAAGAAGGCCAAGGAACTGTGGGCGAAGGCCAACGCCATCAGCCCGTGGACCTCCGATGACAAGTTCACCTTCGCCTACAACGCCGATGGTGGCCACGAAGTCATCTACACCGCCGTGGTCAACTCCATCAACAACGTGCTGGGCGCCGGCGTGGCCGCCACCAACCCGTACCCGACCTTCAACGATTTCCGCACCGCCGTGTCCGACCGCAAGGTGAACGGCGCGTTCCGTAGCGGCTGGCAGCCGGATTACCCGTCCGCCGAAAACTACCTGGTGCAGAACTTCGCCTCCGCCGCTGCCGATGGCAACGGCTCCAACGATGGCGACTACAAGAACCCGGAGTTCGATGCGCTGTGCGACAAGGCCGCTGCCTCCAAGTCCGTCGCAGACGCCAACAAGCTGTACCAGCAGGCACAGGAAGTGCTGCTCAACGACCTGCCGGCCGTTCCGCTGTACTACGCCAATGCCTATGGTGTGGCCTCGACCGGTGTCTCCGGCTTCGAGATGAACTGGCAGAACCTGCCGGTCTACGAGAACATGACCAAGTCCGGCAAGTGAGCCGTTCTCTGATTTTGATTTCGTAGGATCGACATGAAGGAAGGAACGGATTCGAATATCCGTTCCTTCCTTTCCGCGTAATAAACGGGGCTTCCATCGGAGGTCCATGACGGCTGGACATGCGACATCAACAGAAGATGTCCGCGCGTGGGGTATATTTTCAGCTGTCTTTCATGAAACTGCAATATAAAGCACTGTGGTGCAGTATCACTGATACGTAACGGGGCAAGCGCCGGCCGCCCCGGGCCTCATGTCCTATACGCGTGAGCGTAGGGGACGAAGCCGCAAACGGCTGGCGAACGAGTGAGTAATCAAAAGGAGAAACCAATGGGCAAGTATCTTCTGCGACGCATTCTGCAGATGATCCCTGTGGTTCTCGGCACGACGCTTCTGGTGTATGCCCTGGTGTTCGCGTTGCCGGGCGACCCGGTCAAGGCGATGTTCGGCGACAAGCCGGTCAACGAAGCGGTCGCGGCCCAGATCCGTGCCGAATACAATCTGGACAAGCCGTTCATCGTCCAGTATCTGCTGTTCCTGAAGAACGCGCTGACCCTCGACTTCGGCAAGACCTTCTCCGGACAGCTTGTCATCGACGTGATCGGCCGCGCCTTCCCCGTGACCATCAAGCTCGCCCTGATGGCCTTCGTGTTCGAAGCGGTTTTCGGCGTGATCTTCGGTGTGATCTCCGGCCTGAAGAAGGGCAAGTGGTGCGATACCGTCATCCTGATCTTCTCCCTGCTGCTCATCTCCGTGCCGACCTTCGTCACCGGCTTCCTCTGCCAGTACTTCCTCGGTGTGAAGTGGCATCTGCTGCCGGTCACCGCCGGAGCGAATCCAGGATTCCTTGATCTGCTGATGCCGGCCATGGTGCTTGGCTCGGTATCGATGGCGTACATCATCCGTCTGAGCCGTACGGAGATTTCGTCCAACATCGCCCTCGACTATGTGCGCACCGCGCGCGCCAAGGGCATGGACAACAAATCCGTCATGCTGCGCCACGTGCTGCGCAACTCCATGATCCCCGTCGTCACCTATCTGGGCCAGGATCTTGGCGCACTGATGGGCGGCGCGATGATCTCCGAAACCATCTTCAACGTGCATGGCATCGGCTACCTGACCTATCAGAGCATCCTCAAGGGAGAAGGCAACCTGGTGGTGTCCATCGTGACGCTGCTCATGCTGATCTTCGTGGTTTGCAATCTGCTGGTCGACATGCTGTACGCCGCGCTTGATCCGCGAATCCGTTACGCGTGAGTCGAGGGAGGGAACAAGAAATGACCGAAATGAATGAGACCAATCCTTCCACCGTGCTTCCGGGACAGGAACGCTATGTGGCACCGCTCGATGAGACGCCCCTGAAGGCCGTCGACTCGATGGACGAATCCGCACCGGCTTCGAACATGTGGGCCGACGCATGGCGAACCCTGCGTAAGAACCCGCTGTTCATCATCTCCGGACTGCTGATCATCTTCATCGTGTTCGTGGCGCTGTTCCCGAGCGTGTTGACCAAGCAGAACCCGAACTACTGCACGCTCGACAATTCCCTTGAGCCGGCTTCCTCAGGCCATCCGTTCGGCTTCGACCTGCAAGGTTGCGACGTATACTCCCGTGTGGTCTACGGCACCCGCACCTCGCTGAGCGTCGGCGTGTTCGCCACACTGCTGGTGGTGCTGCTCGGAACGCTGATCGGCGCAATCGCCGGCTTCTTCGGAGGATGGGTCGACGCCGTGCTGAGCCGACTGACCGATATCTTCCTCGCGCTGCCGATTCTGCTTGGCGCCATCGTGGTGCTCCAGATGTTCAAAACGAGCAGCTCCATCTGGAAGATCATTCTGGTGATGACGCTGTTCGGCTGGACCTCCGTGGCACGAATCGCGCGAGGTGCTGTGATGGAAGCCAAGAACCTTGAATTCAACACGGCGTCCACCGCTCTGGGATCCACCCCGATCCGCAACCTGTTCCGCCACATCCTGCCGAATTCGCTGGCTCCGATCATCGTGGTCGGCACCACCTCGCTGGCCACCTACATCGTGCTCGAGGCCACGCTGAGCTTCCTGGGCGTCGGCCTGCCCACCACCACGGTCAGCTGGGGCGGAGACATCTCCAACGCGCAGTCCATCCTGCGTACTGACCCGATGGTGCTGTTCTACCCGTCCGCCGCGCTGGCCATCACCGTGCTGGCATTCATCATGATGGGCGACGCCGTCAAGGACGCGCTCGATCCGAAGAGCCGTACGGCCTGAGTGTAAGTGAAGGGATATTCGATGACTGAAATGAATACCGAGAACAACCTCGAGGCCATGCAGCGCGCCCACGGGCCGCTGTTGGAGGTCAAGAACCTCCAGGTCGACTTCACCACCGATGAAGGCAAGGCCGTGCATGCCGTGCGCAACTCGTCCTTCAGCGTGTATCCCGGCCAGTGGGTGGCCATCGTCGGCGAATCCGGTTCCGGCAAATCCACTTCCGCCATGGCCGTGCTTGGCCTGCTTCCGGGAACCGGCCATGTGGTCGGCGGCTCCATCAAGCTTGATGGCCAGGAGATCTCCGGCTTCAAGCAGAAGGATTTCGACAAGCTCCGTGGTAGCAAGATGGGTCTTGTCCCGCAGGATCCGATGAGCAACCTGAACCCGGTGTGGCGCATCGGCACCCAGGTCAAGGAAGCGTTGGTGGCCAACAACATGGACATCGACCACGAAAAGCGTTCCGAATTCGCCAAGGCCCTGGCCGGTGACGAAGTGGAGCTCAAGGGCAATGACGATGAGACCTTCCTTGGTTCCAAGGAACTGCCTGATCTGATCGCCGCGGCCAAGGAGGCTCTTGTCAAGATCGGCAAGAGCGGTGACGAGCTTGACAAGATCATGGCCCGGTTCGCCGAGGAATGGGTTCCGGGATCCGAAACCCGCTGGCGTGTGGCCGATGGCCTGATTGAAGCCGGGGTGAAGGACGATGACGCATGGTACATCGCCAAGAAGTATGTGGTCGGCTCCACCATGGACGACCGCATCGCCGGTCTGCTGTCCGAGGCCGGTCTGCCTGACGCCGCCACCCGTGCCCGCCAGTTCCCGCACGAATTCTCCGGCGGCATGCGTCAGCGTGCGCTGATCGCCATCGGTCTGGCCTGCCGTCCGGAACTGCTCATCGCCGACGAGCCGACCTCCGCGCTTGACGTGACCGTGCAGAAGAAGATCCTCGACCATCTGCACATGCTGACCGATTCCCTGGGAACCGCGGTGCTGTTCATCACCCACGATCTCGGTCTGGCCGCGGAACGCGCCCAGCATATCGTGGTCATGTACAAGGGCCAGGTCGTGGAATCCGGTCCTTCACTGGAAGTGCTGCAGCATCCGCAGCATCCGTACACCAAGCGTTTGGTCGCCGCTGCGCCGTCCTTGGCATCGCAGCGCATCATCTCCGTCAAGGAACATGGCGGCGACGCCACCGCGGTCATGGAGCACGCGGTGAACGAGGATTCCCTGAAGAAGGGCGAAGCCATCATCACGGTGGATCACCTGACCAAGGAATTCAAACTGCCGCGCAAGAAGGAGATGTTCAAGGCGGTCGACGATGTGAGCTTCTCCATCAAGAAGGGCACCACATTGGCCATCGTCGGCGAATCCGGTTCCGGCAAATCCACCGTGGCCAACATGGTGCTGAAACTGCTTGAGCCGACCGCCGGCACCGTCACCTACGATGGCAAAGACATCTCCGGATTCAAGGGCAAGGAGTTGCTTGACTTCCGACGTCATGTGCAGCCGGTGTTCCAGAACCCGTACGGATCGCTCGACCCCATGTACTCCATCTACCGGTCCATCGAGGAGCCGCTGCGCATCCACGGCATCGGAGACAAGAAGAGCCGTGCCAAGCGTGTGCGCGAGCTCATCGACATGGTGGAATTGCCGGAATCGGTGATGAGCCGTTATCCGAACGAGCTTTCCGGCGGCCAAAGGCAGCGCATCGCCATCGCGCGCGCCATGGCCCTCGATCCGGATGTGATCGTCTGCGACGAGGCCGTCTCCGCATTGGACGTGCTGGTGCAGGACCAGGTGCTTCGCCTGCTCAACGACCTGCAGGCGGAAAAGGGACTGAGCTACCTGTTCATCACCCATGATCTGGCGGTGGTGCGTCAGATCGCCGATGAGGTCGTGGTGATGCAGCACGGCAAGCTGGTGGAGCATGCCACCACCGACGAGGTCTTCGACCATCCGAAGAAGCAGTACACCCGCGACCTGCTGGACGCCATCCCGGGCGGCAAGCTGCAGCTCGGACTCGACTGATCGCGTCAGCCATCTGGAAAACCTCCCTTCCCACAAGGGAGGTTTTCTTGTATTCCGGCTAGGCTAAGGCGCTATGACGATCACAATCACGACATCGAATGTGAATGGAATCCGCGCGGCGAAACGCAAAGGCATTGAGCAATGGGCCGCGAAGAACACGCCGGACGTGTGGTGCATGCAGGAAGTACGCGCCCCGCAAAACGAAATCGACCCCATCTTCGACGAATTCGGCTTCGAATACGCGACCGCCGGACGCATCGCCGACCAAAGCGGGCTTGATCGCATGAACGAGATCTGCCGTATCAAGGGACGCGCCGGCGTCGGTCTGCTCTCCGCGCTGCCCGTCATCGACAAACGCTACGGACTGCCGGGACTTGCCGAGGACGTCGATTCCGGTCGTTGGATCGAAGCGGATGTGAAGACCCCGCAAGGCTACACCGTCACTGTCGTATGCGTGTACGTGCACGCCGGCAACACCGACGATCCGGAGAAAATGAAGCAGAAATACCGTTTCCTCGACACCATGCTGGTACGTATGGGACAACTGCGCGATGAAGCGGCGCACGGCGGCAAGCAGGCGGTATTGTGCGGCGATTTCAACATCGCGCACACGCCGCTCGACATCAAGAACGCGAAAGCCAACGAGAAGCACGCCGGCTTCCTGCCCGAGGAACGCGCCTACGTGGACAAATGGCTGGGGGAGTTGGAATTCGTGGATGTGATGCGTTCCCTGTGCGGAGACATCCAAGGACCGTACACCTGGTGGAGCCAGCGGGGCCGCGCCTTCGACAACAACGTCGGCTGGAGGATCGACTACCAGTTCGCCACACCCGAACTCGCCGAAACGGCCCGCGGATTCGTCATCGACAAAGCTCCGACCTACGACCTGCGATGGTCGGATCATGCGCCGCTGAGCATCACCTACGACGTGTGAGTTTTTGCGGCCGTCATCCGGCCAATGCCGGGCAACGGGAGACACACTCCGATTCCCAGCCCGTATTAAGCATGGGTGCTAGGCTAGTCACGGTTGCAACCGTAATGAAATGAGGAACATCATGGGACTGTTTGGATTCGGCAAGAAGAAGCGTCAGAGCGAGGAAGCCGCTGAAGCCGCCGCCGAAGAGAACGACAAGGCCGATGAGGCCATCTCCGAAACCGCTGAGGCGCCCGCCGGTGGAATTCAGGAAACCATCCTTCCGGAACCATCCGATGAGTACGACGGCCGTGGCGATGAGCACGGTCCGTGGGACGTCGACGACGAGAACGTGCCCGACTATGACGAATACCTCGACATGGGCGCCTACTATCTGCCGTTCCTCCAAGGCATCGAACTGCGCGTGAAGGCCAACCGCGCCACCCAGCAGGTGCTCGGCACCACCATCACCTACGGATCCTCCAGCGTGGAGATCGAAGCCTTCGCCGCGCCGAAGACCATGGGACTGTGGGATGACGTGCGCGCCGACCTGGTTGAGGCCAACAAAGACGCCAAGGAGACCGACGGCGTGTTCGGCACCGAACTGACACTGCCGGTCGTGGTCAAGGGCGGACGCAAGGTCGTCACCCGCATCGTCGGTGTGGACGGACCGCGGTGGATGCTGCGCGGCATCTTCTCCGGCAAAGCCGCCACCGATCCGGACCACGCCGAAACCAAGGCGCTGAACCAGCTTTTCTCCAACATCGTCGTGGAACGCGGCGAGGACCCGCTGGCCCCGCGTGACCTCATCCCGATGCATCCGCCGGTCGCCCCGGCCGAACGCAAGGCCGCCAAGGAAGCCGCCGAAGCCGAACAGGCAGGCAGGACGATGGACATTCCAGGCCAGCCGAAGGGACCGTTTGACTCCGACCAGCAGGTCGAGGTCAAGACCACGTTGTCGCGTGGACCGATGTTCTCCGAAGTGCGCTGAGCGAACGACGACCACGAAAACACAAACGCATGGCTGAAACCGAAACCAAGAAAAGAACCGGCCTCGGCGCGCTCGCCGACGCCGGCGATGCCGACGATTTCTCCGTCATCGACGCGATCGGCGGTCCGCGCGGCGTCGTCGAATCGATGCTGCCGGGCGTGGTGTTCGTGGTGATGTTCGTCATCACCTCCGACCTGCATCTGACCATCGGCGTATCCGCAGCCCTCGCCGTACTGCAGGTGATCGTCCGCCTATGCCAACGCCAATCCGTCATGGGCGCCGTCTCCGGCCTTCTGGCAGTCGGCATCTGCCTGATCTGGGCATGGAACAGCCACGAGGCGCGCAACTACTACATGTTCGGATTCCTGACCAACGCCTTCTACATCGTGCTGCTCGCCATTTCGTTGATGGTACGTGTACCGGGACTTGGCTTGGTGATCGAATTCATCCGGACACTGCCAACCGAGCATCTGCGCGCATGGCTTGCCGATTGGCGTGGCGACAAGGCATTGAACCGCGCGTACACCATCATCACCGCGTTGTGGATTGGCGTGTTCTCCCTACGACTGGTGGTGCAGGTGCCGTTGTACCTGTCCAACCAGGTCGGCTGGCTCGGCACTGCACGTCTGCTCATGGGCATTCCGTTCTGGGCGTTGGCCATCTGGGTGTCGTACCTCATCGTGGCCACCCCTATGCATCGGCATAAGACGTTGGCCGAACCAAACGCCGACGCGATGGACGACAACAACGAAACGGAGGAACAGCACTGATGGAATCGACCATCCGCATCGAACGATATGCCGACCAAGGCCGTTGCGTCGGCCACATCGACGGACGCGTCGTGTTCGTGCGATTCGCGTTGCCGGGCGAGCTGGTACGCGTCGTGTTGGACGAGCCACATGATCGCGAGGACCGTTTTTGGACTGGCGAAGTGACGGAAGTGCTGGAAGCCAGCGAGGACCGCGTCGAACCCGTATGGCCGTTGGCGGGTCCGCTTGCCATGGGCGGCGGCGTCGGCGGTGCCGATTTGGTGCACGTCTCACTGCCCGGACAGCTTAAATGGAAATCCATGTCCATCGCCGAACAGATGAGACGTCTCGGCCATGTCGACGTTGACGTGCCGATCGAGCGCATGCCCGAGGATGAGGCGGAGCATGGGCTGCACTGGCGTACCCGCATCGAGATGATCGCGGACGAGAACGGCCGACCGTCCATGCGCAGACGCGGCACCCACGTGCGTGTGCCGATCGACACCATGCCGTTGGCCAGTCGCGCGTTGCTTAACGTGGCCGAGAAGGAACACGTGTGGGATGGGGGATTCACTCCCGGATCGCAGATTCGTCTGTCTGTTCCCGAGCCTCGCGGCAATGCCGAAATCGCCGACAACTACGCCGTGCTCGTCGATGGCGAGGTGACGGCGGGCAATCGCGAGCTTACCGAAAAGGTGACGGTGTGCGGACGTGAATTCGAATACGGTGTGGACGCCGGCGGATTCTGGCAGATGCACCGTCACGCGCCGATCGCGTTGACCGGCCATGTGATGTCCTTGGTGCATGGCGAGCTTGACGGCGCCGCTTCCGCATGCCTGTGGGATTTGTATTCCGGTTCCGGCCTGTTCACGCTGCCGTTGGCCACGTTAAGCGCCGGCCGCACGCGCATGCTGAGCGTGGAAGGTGGCAAGACCGCTGTCAAACACGCGCAACGCAATCTGAGGGCCATCCATTTGGACAATGTCGACGCCCGTGTGGGCGATGTGGCCAAGACGCTTGCCAACGTACGCAACGATTTGGCCAAACCTGATATCGTGGTGCTTGATCCGCCGCGTGCCGGCGCACGTGCGAAGGTATGCAGGCAGATCGCCGAATCCGGCGCGCGAAGCGTCGTATACATCGCCTGTGACCCGGCATCGCTGGCACGCGACACCGCCACATTGGCCTCGCTCGGATACGATCTTGCTGATATTCGCGCATTCGACATCTATCCGACCACCCACCATGTCGAAACGGTGGCGCTATTCAGGAAAGCCACACGATGACCGGTTTCGCGCGGCGTGCCGCAGCCGGTCTCCTTGCAGCCGTCTTCGGTATCTCCATGCTGGCCGGCTGCACGCCGAACAATGCCGCGGTGGGAGATACGCAGTCCGCAGGCGATGCGGTCGCCCACAGCATGAAGGACCGCAACAGTCTCGACGTGGCCATGATCGGCTCCCAAGACGAACAGACCGATCGCCTGGCGTTGGATGCCATGGAGGCGGGCGGGCTCAGGCCGGTGTATCTGCCGGTCGCCGGCACGGTCGACATGCAGGACACCGCCCGGCAAGCGGTCGAGGATATGGCGCAACGCATGGTCAGCATCATCGTCATTTCGGGAATCGACGTGTCCGGCGTGAACCATGACGGCTGGTACGACACGCTGACAACCGCAAGACAGGCGGGCATTCCAGTGGCACTGCTCAACCCGATCGCCACGCCGACCGACAGCACGCTGTTCGCGGCGACGCTCACAATCAACGACCGCATGACGGATGCGACGCCGCTCGCCGACGCGGTAGCCGGCATAGCCAACAACGACCCGCACGACAGAACAATCCTCGTCACCACCATCAGCCACGGCGGCAAACAGTGAACCGCTCCACGCATTCGGGTGAGTTCGAATCGGTTCGGATGAGTGGCGCTGAACGCACCCTGAGAAAACCCTGAATTTTGCCGGAGCTTTACGGGAAAAGCCTGCGGGTGCGCATCGCCAAGCGGTAGGCTGGCAGCATGAGTGAAAGTCAAACCATGCCTGAAACCAGTGAAAAGGGGCTCACCGCAGCGGAAGTCGCCGCCCTTACGGAAAGCGGGCAGGTCAACGCCGTCAAATCGTCCACGTCACGTTCGTTCGCCGACATCGTGCGAGCCAACGTGTTCACCCTGTTCAACGGCATCATCTTCGCCGCCATGGTCATGGTATTGGTCACGGGATCATGGAGAGACGCCGTGTTCGGCCTCGTCATCCTCATCAACACCGGCATCGGCATCATCACCGAACTGAAAGCCAAACGAACGCTCGACAAGCTTTCCATCCTCGTAGCCTCCGACTATCTCGTACGACGCGACGGCAAGGACGTCGAAGTGCCGCACAACGAAATCGTGCTCGGCGACCTCATGTGGATCCGCTCCGGCGAACAGGTTCCCGCCGACGCGCAGATCGTGCGCACCTGGGGCCTGGAACTCGACGAATCCATGCTCACTGGCGAATCGCGCACCGTGCGCAAGAACGAAGGCGACGACATCTATTCCGGATCCACCGCGGTCTCCGGCATGGCCTTGGTCAAGGTCAACGCGGTCGGCGCGCACAGCTATGCCGCCACCTTGACCGCGCAGGCGAAGGTCTACAAAAAGACCGTGTCCGACCTCAACAAGGGCATCAACACCATCCTCAAATTCATGACCTTCCTCGTCGTACCGCTGTGCGTGCTGCTCATCTGGTCGCAGGTGCACGCGGTCGGCGGTTGGGACGTAGCCATCTCCACCGGCCAATGGCGTTCCGCCGTGGTGTCCGCCGTGGCTGGCGTGGTCGGCATGATCCCCGAAGGCCTCGTACTGCTCACCTCGCTCAACTTCGCGCTCGCCGCCATCCGTTTGGCACGCAAGAACACGCTCGTGCAGGAGCTCGAATCCGTGGAGACCCTCGCACGCGTGGACTGCCTGAACCTCGACAAAACCGGCACCGTCACCGACGGCGGCATCATGCTCAACGAAATACGCATGCTGGATGGCATCGGAGCCAATACCGTTGACGAACATGCCGTGAAACAGGCGTTGTACGACCTGTCGAACGAAGGACAGCCGAACGGCACCGGATTGGCGATTCTCAACGGACTGGGCAAGCAGGGATTCTCCGCCGGTCCCGTCGCGGCGCGCGTTCCGTTCTCGTCGGCACGCAAATGGAGCTCGATTGCCGATGACGGCGCGGTATGGACGATGGGCGCGCCGGAAGTCGTGCTGTCCCACTTGGATGGCGATTACGCCGACGTTCTTCGACTGGTCAACGATTCCGCACACGACGGCAACCGCGTGCTGCTGATCGCACGGCATGACGGCAAGGCGCCCGCCGATTACGAAAGCGATCCCGCCATCGACCCCGCATCGCGGCCCGTCGCGCTGGTATTATGCTCCGAACACATTCGCGACGACGCCGAAGCCACACTCGCCTGGTTCCGCGAACAGGGCGTGCGCTGCCGCATCATCTCCGGCGACAATCCCGTCACCGTCGGTGCGATCGCAAGAAAAGTACGGCTCACCGGAGACGAGGAGCCACGGTTCATGGACGCGCGAGAACTGCCCGCCGACATCACGGAACTGGCGAAAGTACTGGAGAACGTGGACGTGCTCGGCCGTGTCCTGCCCGACCAGAAGAAGGCGATCGTCCAGGCGCTGCACCTAGGCGATCATGTCGTGGCGATGACCGGCGACGGCGTGAACGACGCGCTCGCCATCAAGGAGGCCGACCTGGGCATCGCGATGGGCAACGCGGCACCCGCCACCAAAGCCGTCGCACAAGTGGTGCTCGTCGATTCGAAATTCTCGCATCTGCCCGATGTGGTGGCACGTGGACGCCAGGTCATGGCCAACATGGAACGCGTGGCCAGCCTGTTCCTCGTCAAAACCGTATATTCCGCGCTGATCTCGCTCGGCGTGGTGCTGACGCAGATCCCATTCCCATACCTGCCCCGCCATATCACCTACATCGGCGCACTCACCATCGGCATGCCGGCGTTCATCCTCGCGCTTGCGCCGAACACGCGCCGCTACATTCCGGGCTTCCTCAGGCGCGTGGTGCACTTCGCATTGCCGGGAGGCATCGCCACGGCTCTGTCGATTCTCGCCGATTCGTGGCTGTTGCCGAAGTTCATGGGCTGGGACGCACAGCATTCCGCCGCGCAGCTGGGCATGCTTCGTGGCGTCAACGCGATTATCCTGCTGATGATGGGCATCTTCGTACTGGCGCGCGTGGCCCGTCCACTCAACTCGTGGAGAGGCGGTCTGGTATTGGCGTTCGCCGTGGCGGGCGTGGCCGGCATGTTCATTCCGCCCGTCGCGCGTTTCTTCGCGCTCGTGATACCGTCCGGCGAAATGCTCGCGGCGACGGGCGTCGCGCTTGTGGTGTCCGCCATCGTTTTCGTGCTGTGCCTGTGGTGCGTGCCGAAAATGGTCGCCATTTTCTCACGTTTCAAGAAGACACGCCAGTGCTGAAGTAACGTGGCTGTATCGTTGGCAACGGATAATCGGCTGCTGGAAAGCAGTTTCAACCAGCCACAAAAGCTCGGAGGTAGCATGTCTGTGCGCGACGACCAGCTCGACACCCTGAAGGTGGGCGGCAAGGATTACGACTTTTACCGTATCGCGGATTTGCCGGGCATCGATCATCTCCCGTATTCGTTGAAGGTTCTTGTTGAGAACCTGGTGCGCAACATCGATGGCGCCAACATCACGGATGATCATGTCAAGGCCCTGTTGGATTGGGATCCGGCCGCACAGCCGAGCCACGAGATCCAGTTCACCCCGTCCCGCGTGGTCATGCAGGACTTCACCGGCGTGCCGTGCATCGTCGACCTCGCCACCATGCGTGACGCCGTCAAGGAGCTTGGCGGAGATCCGGAAGTCATCAACCCGCAGGTCCAGTCCGACATGGTCATCGACCATTCCGTGCAGATCGACAAGTACGGCGTGGCCGACGCGGTCGAACAGAACATGGACATCGAATACCAGCGCAACGGCGAACGCTACCAGTTCCTGCGTTGGGGCCAGCAGGCCTTCCGCAACTTCCGCGTGGTGCCGCCGGGAACCGGCATCATCCACCAGGTCAATATCGAATACCTCGCCAAAGTCGTCATGACCAAGGCGGGGGAGCGCGGTCGCGACCTCGCCTACCTCGACTCCTGCGTGGGCACCGATTCGCACACCACCACCGTCAACGGTCTGGGCGTGCTCGGCTGGGGCGTCGGCGGCATCGAAGCCGAAGCCGCCATGCTCGGCCAGCCGATCTCCATGCTCGTGCCGCGCGTCGTCGGCTTCAAGCTCACCGGTTCCATTCCGGAAGGCGTCACCGCCACCGACGTGGTCCTCACCATCACCGACATGCTCCGCCAGCACGGTGTGGTCGGCAAATTCGTGGAATTCTACGGCGAAGGCATCGCTTCCGTGCCGCTGGCTAACCGCGCCACCATCGGCAACATGGGACCGGAATTCGGCTCCACCTGTGGCATCTTTCCGATCGACAACGTCACCCTCGACTACCTGCGTCTGACCGGCCGTTCCGAAGAGCAGATCGCTCTCGTCGAAGCCTACGCGAAAGCCAACAAGCTCTGGGGCGACGCCGCCGATCCGGACTACGTAGAACCGCAGTACTCCGAATACCTGGAACTCGACCTCGGAACCGTTGTGCCGTCCATCGCAGGCCCGAAGCGTCCTCAGGACCGCATCAGGCTGTCCGAATCGAAAGAGAAGTTCGAAGCCACGCTGCCGGCGTACGAAACCGACAAGACCGTGCAGGATCCGATCGCGGTGTCCACTGACTTCCGTGGCGACTTCGATATCAAGAACGGCGACGTGGCGATCGCGTCCATCACGTCGTGCACCAACACCTCCAACCCGTCCGTCATGATCGCCGCCGGCCTGATCGCCCGCAACGCGCATGCCAAGGGACTGAAGCCCAAGCCGTGGGTCAAGACGTCACTTGCTCCGGGCTCCCAGGTCGTGGCCGACTATCTGAAGGCCGCCGGTCTGCAGGATGATCTCGACGCGCTCGGCTACCAGCTGGTCGGCTTCGGCTGCGCCACCTGCATCGGCAACTCCGGCCCGCTGCTGCCGGAAATCTCCGAGGCCATCAACGCCAACGATTTGACCGTCACCTCCGTGCTGTCCGGCAACCGTAACTTCGAAGGCCGCATCAGCCCGGACGTCAAGATGAACTACCTCGCGTCCCCGCCGCTTGTCATCGCCTACGCGCTCGCCGGCACTATGGATTTCGATTTCGAAACCCAGCCGCTCGGCAAGGACCAGGACGGCAACGACGTGTACCTGAAGGACATTTGGCCTACCAATGAGGAAGTCGCCGCAGTGGTGGATGGCACCGTCAGCCGCGAGATGTTCCTCAAGGATTACGCCTCCGTGTTCGAAGGCGACCGCCGTTGGAAGGGCCTTGACGTGCCGGAAGGCGAACTGTTCGCATGGGATGAGAACTCCACCTACGTGCGCAAGCAGACCTTCTTCGACGGCATGAAGGCCACCCCGGATCCGGTCAAGGACATCCGCGGCGCCCGCGTGCTCGCGCTGCTCGGCGACTCCGTGACCACCGACCATATCTCCCCGGCAGGCGCGTTCAAGGCCTCCAGCCCGGCAGGCAAATACCTGACCGACCGTGGCGTCGAACCGAAGAACTTCAACTCCTACGGTTCCCGTCGAGGCAACCATGAGGTCATGGTCCGTGGCACGTTTGGCAACATCCGCCTGCGCAACCAGTTGCTCGCCTCCGTCGGCGAGGAAATCACCCCTGGTGGCTACACCTACGACTTCCTCGACAAGAAGCCGACCACGATCTTCGAAGCGTCTCGCGACTATATCGACCATGATGTGCCGCTCGTCGTGCTCGCAGGCAAGGAATACGGTACCGGCTCCTCCCGTGACTGGGCCGCCAAGGGCACCGTCATGTTGGGTGTCAAAGCCGTCATCACCGAAAGCTTCGAACGCATCCACCGTTCCAACCTCATCGGCATGGGCGTGCTGCCATTGCAGTTCCCCGAAGGCGAATCGTATGAGAGCCTTGGCCTGAACGGCACCGAAACCTACGACATCTCCGGTGTCGAGGAACTCAACAAGGGCGTCACCCCGAAGACGGTCCACGTCACCGCCACCCACGCGGACGGTTCCACGACCGAATTCGATGCCGTCGTTCGCATCGATACGCCAGGCGAAGCGGACTACTACCGCAACGGAGGTATTCTCCAGTACGTCCTGCGCAACCTGATGCGCTAGGCGTCGGACGGGGCTGATACGCGGGCATGGAGAAAGTGACATTGCGGGACGTGGCCGAAGCGGCTGGTGTCTCCATCGCAACCGCCTCATGGGCGGTGAACGACAACCGGGACGTGCGGATCACGGAATCCACACACCGCAAGGTACGCAGGGCTGCTGACGAACTCGGCTACCATCACAACGCGCTCGCCCGCGGATTGGCCCGAGGCTGCTCCGACATCATCGGCTTCATCAGCGACGGAGTGGCCACATCGCCCTTCGCCGGCCAGGTGATCCAAGGCGCGCAGGACGAAGCCTGGCGCAATGGGAAAATTCTGCTGGTGGTGGATACCGACGGCAGAAAAGACGTGGAACGCAGAACCTTCTCGTTCATGTTCGAACACCAGGTCGAGGGCATCATCTACTCGAAATGGGTACACGGTTCAATCACTCCGCCGGACGAGCTTGGCAGAATGCCGTCCGTGCTGGTCAACTGCTATGACGAGTGCGGACGGTTCCCCGCGGTGGTGCCGGACGAAGTGCAGGGTGGCGCCACCGCCACACGGCTGTTGTTGGAAGCCGGACACCGGCGTATCGTATTCGTCAACGATGCCGCGCCGTCACCCGCTTCGGTTGGCCATCTTGCGGGATACAAGGCCGCGCTTGCGCAGTTCGACGTCGATTTCGACCCTTCGCTGGTGCTGTCCGTGACCGCCGATCAGGAAGGCGGTTACGGAGCGGCAGCACAGGTGTTGGCGACGGGTGCGACCGGAGTGTTCTGCCATAACGACCGCACCGCGCTCGGCCTGTACGACGCGTTGCGGGAATCGGGGAAACGCGTGCCGGACGATATTTCCGTGGTCGGTTTCGACAACCAGGAAGTGATTTCGGCCCACATGCATCCCGCTTTGACCACTGTTGGCCTTCCTCAGTACGATCTCGGCGTGATGGGCGTGCGTACCCTGTTGCGTCGTTGCGGAGCCGACAATGACGAATCGGAGATAGTTTCCGAACGGTTCGAGCCGGTTCATGTCCAATGCCCGGCAGTGCCTCGGGATTCAGTGCGGACGTTGTAGACACGTCAATCGTTTGACATTCCGATTTTCAATGCCATATCTCGTTTAAGCGTTTAAATTATTTAAGCGCTTAAACGAAGCAATACGAAGCGAAATAGCGTCATTGCGATGACGGTTATGGGTGACTGCCTTCCAAAGGCGCCACACAAGGAAAGGCAAGGCCAATGAAGCTTTACTACCAGTTCCCCGGCACGTGGTTCGGTGATTGCATGCCGTTCGGCAAGGGCGACGAGTTCTTCCTGTTCCACCAGAGGGACAACCGCAACCCTGAACCGTTCGGCTGGGACCTCGCCACCACCAAGGACTTCGTCGACTACCGTGACTGCGGCGTGGCGGTCCCGCGCGGCGGCGACGACGAGCAGGACCAGTTCACGTCATGAACATCGGCCTGGAACGGCCCATCGGCCTCGAGGCGGGGCATACGTACCACATCCGTCTCGTCGTCGACGACACCATCGGCACGTTGTACGTGGATGGGGTGGCGTTGAACGTGCGCATGTACGAGCGTCCGGGCGAGTCGTTGGGCGTCTTCGCCACCGACGGCACGGTCGAGGTGCGCAACGCCTCCATCGCCCGCGGGCTGAAGAGGAAGTGAACGTGTCCGTTTCCGGCTTGATGTGACGCAATCGGCTGCGTGTCCTTATGCGTGACGGCGGGGGGGCACGCAGCCGATTGTTTTTATTCCTCGGATTTCCGCTTGGTATGCGTGGTTCGGTACGTGATGGGGGTGACGCCCATGAACCGGTGGAAGGTGCGGGAGAAGAAACTGGCGGATGAGAAACCGGTCTGTTTGGCGACCGTGGCGATAGGCAGCGAGCTCGTTACCAGCAGGTTGGCTGCGGCGCGCACGCGCACGTCGTTGACGAATTCGATCGGCGACTGGTTGAGCGATTCGCGGAATATCGATGCGCAAGTGGTGCGTCCCACCGATCCGGCCGATGCGATTTGCTTCAAGGTGATCGGACGCACGTAATATCTCTGCACGTAATCGATCATCTTGCGTAGCGTCACGATGCGGGGGTGTGTCGCTGTGGAAGTCGCGCAATGACTGCCGGCGATCGCCAGTATGTCGCGGACGACCGCATAGAAACAGCTGAGCACCGTCAACGCCTCGGTATCGTCGGTTAGCGTCATATCGTCGGCGGGCAACGGTTCGGCTGACCGCTCTGACCGCTCCAGCGGACCGAATTTCGCCGCATGAAGCTGTCGGATGGTGGCGAGCAGCCGCCGACCGGGGGCCGTGTCGTCGGTGATGACGGCATATGGCATCGTGTTCTCCGCCATCAACGGCGCGATGAAACGGTCGTACACTTCGAATGAAGCGCACATTTTAGCCGGATTGAGCAACGTGCAGGAGAATTCGCAATCGGAACCGTCCTTGGTGAAACCGTAATGCAGCTGACGTGAGTTGACGAAAATCGCCTGCCCCTCATCGAGCCGGACTGTTTCTCCGTTGACGAAATACCACATATGCCCATGGATGATGTAGGTGAGTTCAAGGTCGACATGCCAATGGCATTCCGCACGCATATGGGGGTACTGGTGGAGCAGCGAATGCTCGGTGAAGGAGAAGAACATCGGCGCGTCATACTGCACTATCTCCGAACCATCGGGTCGGCGACCCCAATTGGTGATGGGCATCACCTCACGGGAGGCCCATTCGTCCCGTTCCATCTGTGCGTCTTCATCGGCAGTGTTCATGACTACTCTAATAAACGGTAGATAATGCAAAGAACAAGGATGATTCTACAACATTGCGAGTGCTGCCGTCGATGTTGGTGGTGTTGAATGGTGTCAAAGGACGTCAAACGATTGACAAACAGATTCACAAGGAGCTTTCAATGGCGGAGAATGAAGGTGCGGCCGTTGCCGTGGATAATGCGGCGGTGCCTACGAACGAGTGGGAACGCATGCTTTCCGGCGAATTGTATATTTGCGGTGATATGCAGCGTGAAGCGAACATGCGTAAACGCCGCTTGGTGCACGCCATCAACACGTCCGCATACGACGCGTTCGAGGAACGTGACAGGCTGTTCCGCGAACTGTTCGGTTCACTCGGCAAAGGCGCGTTCCTTGAACCGCCATTCAACTGCGATTACGGCTGCAACACGTATATCGGCGACAACTTCTATGCCAATATGGACTGCATCTTCCTCGACGTGGCGAGAATCACCATCGGCGACCGTGTCTTCTTCGGCCCGCGCGTCGGCCTGTACACGCCATACCATCCAATCGATGCGGCCGTACGCGCTTCCGGTCCGGAAGGCGCCCGTCCGATCACCATCGGCAATGACGTGTGGTTCGGCGGCAGCGTGGTGGTCTGTCCGGGCGTTACCATCGGCGATGATGTGGTGATCGGTGCAGGCTCCGTGGTGACCAAGGATATCCCATCCCATTCGGTGGCCGTGGGCAACCCGTGCCATGTGATTCGCAAGATCACTGATGCGGACCGTGAATACTGGGAGGGCAAGGCCGCCGAATACCGCGCATGGAAGGATTCGCTGTAAAACCTCGCCCAATATTCGGCCCAACGTCGGGATAAGGCTGGTCGGCCTACATATCCCGGCGTTTTCGTTTGCCCGTCGTCTGAAACGGGCTTGTATTCCATTGGAGACTATCGTGCGCACCATCATGCCGGACCGGGAATTCCTCGGCCATGTATTCAAATTGGCTTTGCCTATCGCTTTCCAACAGCTCATGCTGTCGTTGTCGTCCTGCGCCGACACGCTGATGTTGTCGGGGGTAGGGCAAAACGAGTTGGCCGCCGTCTCGCTCGCCACGCAGTTCCAGTTCCTGTTCAGCCTGTTCACTGCGGCCCTGACCCTGGGCATGAGCATTCTCGTGGCGCAGTATTGGGGTGCCGGCAACCGTGACGCGGTGGAACGCGTGCTGGGATTCGTCATGCTGTATGCCGGAATGCTGTCGACGGCGTTCTTCCTGGCGGCACTGCTCGTGCCGGAACAGTTGATGTCCATCATGACCAATGACGGCACGCTGATCATGCTTGGCGCGCGATATCTGCGGATTTCGTCATTGTCGTACTTGTTCATCGGCCTGTCCCAGATGTACCTGTGTCTGATGAAGAACACCGGTTCCGCGGTGATGGGCATGACGGTCAGCACGGTTGGCGTGATCGTGCACGTCGTGTTGAACGCGGCGCTGATTTACGGTATCGGCAGTCTCGGCATTCCCGCGCTTGGCATTTTCGGCGCGGCTATATCCACGGTGATTTCGCGTGCGATTGAGCTGGCATGGTCGGTCGTGGCGACCCGTCGTGGCCCCCACCTGCGACTTGGCCATGTGCTGCATCCCGATGGGCCGTTGCAGAAGGATTTCTGGAAATACAGCCTGCCGGTGCTTGGCAATGAATTGGTGTGGGGATGTGGTTTCACCATGTACACCGTGATTATGGGACATTTGGGTGCGGACGCCGTCGCCGCCAATTCCATCGCCAATATCGTCAAGGATCTGCTGGTGTGCCTGTCCCTTGGTCTGGGCAATGCCGGCGGCATTTTGGTCGGCAATCTGCTGGGACGTGGAGATTTCCGACAGGCGAAGGCGATGGGCGACAGGATGTGCGTGCTGGTGGCCGTGGTCGGTACCGCGACGGGACTGTTGATTGTCGCGGCGCGTCCGCTGGCTTTGCAATGGGCGAACCTTACGCCCGAAGCCACACGGTACCTGTCGGTCATGCTGTTCGTCTGCGCATATTACGCGGCATGCGGATGCATGACGAATCTGACGATCGCCGGTATTTTTCCAGCCGGCGGCGATGCGAAGTTCGGTCTCATGTGCGATGCCATCGTCATGTGGCTGATTGTGGTGCCGGTCGGGCTGTTGGCCGCGTTCGTGTTCAAACTGCCCGTGTTGGTGGTGTATGCGCTGCTCAACACCGACGAATGCATCAAAATGGTTCCCGCGTTGTTGCACTACCGCAAGTACCGTTGGCTGCGCAATGTCACCCGATGACTTTTTGCGATTCGGCGGCCGATTTCATGATTGGCTTGTGTGCGACCAGTCTGTGACAGCTTCGATGTTATTGCCGTCGGGGTCGAGCACGAAGGCCGCGTAATACCCGGAATGGTAGGCACGTGGTCCGGGTCTGCCGTTATCCATTCCGCCTGCCGTGATCGCGGCTTCATAAAAGTCGCGTACCGCTTGTTCGTTCGTTGCGCGGAAGGCGATATGCGTGGGAATCGGCTGTTGCGCCGGACCGTCCATCGGGGAGATGTAGAAATCCGAACGGGGCGTGCCGTCATCCACGCCGAAACCGATGGTCGGTTCGTGATGGGCTTTGGGAATGTATCCGAGCGGAGACAGAGCTTTCGTATAGAATGCGATGCTGCGTTCCGCGTTCGAAACATGAAGTGTAATGTGGTCGATCATGCTTTCAGCCTAGTCCGATTTCGTCCGGTTCCATCCGATTTGATTGAGAGCCTACGGCAAAGGCGGATGTTCCGTTCCATCGGGACTCGGCCGATGGAACGGAACACTTGGGGATTTACTTGGCCAACTGCGTGGTGGTGGGGGAGGCCAAGGACGGGCGTGTGCGACGGATACGCCCCAATGCCAGACCAAGGCAGATGAACGCCACTGCAAACAATGCCACCAAGCCGACCGACGATGCCCAAGAACCATAATCCACACCGGTTGCGGCCGCCGTGCCAAGCCCGAACACGTTGTCGATGGACACGCACAGCCACCATCCCGGCAGCAGCTTGCCGATCATGATCATCGGTTCGGGCATCATATCGATGGGGAATGCCATACCCGACGTGAACATGCACAGCAGACCGAATACGTTGGCGAACGCATTGACCGCCATTTCCGAGAAACCAACCGACCCCAGAAGGAAACCGCAGGCGATTGCCATCAACGTGTACGCCAGCAGCGACACGAACGTCAAAGCCACATTCGTGGATGTAATCCCGTCGAACGGCACTCCTGCGGCCACCATCAAGACCAATGTCGCCGCCGTGTAACCCACGCACACCACCAAGCCGAAGGCGGCGCAGGTGAGCATCTCCTGCATCTGCAACGACACCAGACGCGTCGGCGACGAATACAGGCGGCGACGAATCTCACTGTCATTGAAGGTGCCAATCACCAGGAACGTGCAGATCGGCATGACCAGCAGCAACGGATAGAGTCCCGTTTTGATGGTGCCGGCGAATGCGGATGCCGCCGGCTTGGTATTATCAGTATCTGCGGATGGCGATTGCACCACCGCTATTTTCGACGTCTTGGCATCTGCTTTCGCGGTATCCAACGCCGTCCGCATGGCCGTTTCCATCGACTGCTGCTTCTCGGCTTGACCCAAGTACGCGGTGCGTGTCAATGACAGGAATTCGTTGACTTCCAGCTGCGAAAGGGAGCCTGCTCCGGAAGTGTAGCTGACAACGGTTTCGACAGTCGGTTGGTCATTTGACGAACCATCCAGATATTTCTGATAATCCGAAGCGAAGCCGTGCGGCACAATTGCGATCAAATCGACATAGTTCGAAGCGACGGCCTGCTGCAACGCTTCGGAATCGTCGGCAAGGTCCACCATCTCGCCATCCAACGCAAGATAGGAACGCAGCGCGGATGAAATACCATCGGCATCGCCATCGCGGTCGACCACCGCCACACGTGCCGTATCGGGATGGAACACCTCATCGCCACCCGTCATCGAGCCACGCATGATCTGCCAGCTGATGGCGAACATCATGATGCCGATGAACCCCAAATAGATGACCAGGTACATCTTGCGTGATTTGAGAATTCTCAGCGCCGTCTTACAGGTATTCATAGCGTTGCCTCCTCAACAGAACGGTCGCCGCAGCAAGGCAGACCAGGCTCATCGCGGCAAGGATGCCGGCGGTGGTGAAGAACGGTTTGAAATTGTCGTAATAGAGGATGTCGTAGAACAGGTTCGTGATCTGCTGCGCCGGATTGAGCAGACTCAGCACCGGTGTGCGCTGGGCGATCAAGTCGCTCAACTGCATGGCGAACGAACCGTACAGTCCGGAGAACAATGACAACGTGCAGGCGATCGCCGTGCACAGCCCCTGCTTGGCGCCGGTTGGAATCTTCGGCAGCGCGCCAAGCAACGTGCCGAATGCGCTCGCCGCGAACGAAGCCATGAGACATGCTCCCACACCAGCCCATTCACGTCCGCCCAACGAAATATGACAGACGAACCGGATATACAGCATGGCCACGGTCAGACTCAGGAACGAACACAGCCAACTGGACAGGAATCCAGCCAGCAGTTGCTGCGATTTCGGAAGCGGCGAAACGGAACGGCGGACACCCAAAGCGGAAAGGTTCGCCTGCGTCATCGTCACTACGTTGATGGCGAAGCTCATGGCCATCAACGCGGCCAATCCCAGCAGTGCATAGTAATATCGTGCCGTACCGCTCGGTTTAAAATTCGTCAGCTGGATTTCCTTTGTATAGCCATTCGCCGAACCGATGCTGCCGGTCACCTTGCCATTCATCAGAGCTTCGGGGTTGTGCTTCGCAATGTCCACCACCACATCGGTGTTGCGGTTGTACAGGTCCACGATGTTGCCCAGCACCGTCAGCGAGATATCCAAGCCGCTGCTCGACGCCATCACATCGGACGCGGACGATTGCGTCGACTGTGAGACGGAGAATCGCAATCTGCCGTCATCGATTCGCAGCATGCCTTGCGCGGTGCCGTCGGCCAGCAGCTGTTCCGCCTGCGCAATCGATTCCACCTTGGTCGTGTTGATGAGTCCCGTTCCATTCTTGCCATCGGCACTCACTTTCACGTGATTGTCCGATAATGCAGACGATTCGGATGAAATGCCTTCGATCAGCGTCTGCGCCCCATAGGACGTCTTCCACGCGTTGTCCTCGACCACGGCCACGTCAAGTGTGTGCAATTCGAAACTTTCCGCGATGTTGCCGAACATGCCGTTGAACATGGTGGCCAGGATGATGGGGAAGGCGAACAGCCAGAACAGTTGCGTTTTCTCCCGCAAATGCAGTTTGAGATTGATCAGTAACGTCTGCCACATGATGTCACATGCCTTTCGATTTGCCACAAGCCTTGCAAGCCAAGTCAGTCGCGTAACGCGGTGCCGGTCAGTTCCAGGAACACATCATTGAGCGTCGGCTGGCGACTGGAGAGATGCCCGATACTCGTGCCCTCGTGCTCCAACAGCTGCAGTACGTCGATGAGATTGTGATCGCCCTGGCGGCAGTTCACCGTCAGCTCATGGCCGTCATAGTCGGCGTTGGTCACGAACGGCAATGCGCGCAATCGCGCAAGCGTCGTATCGGCCGAATCTGAGCGCCCTCCCAGATCATCGGTTTCGATGCTGATGCGTTCGCCGGTGCTGATCATCGCCTTAAGTTCCTCCGCGGTGCCAAGAGCCAGATGCCGGCCATGATCCATGATGAGGATGCGGTCGCAGATCTGCTCGACCTCCTCCATGTAATGGCTGGTGTAGATCACCGTCGCGCCTTCGCGGTTAAGTCGTTGGATACCTTCGAGAATCGCATTGCGGCTTTGTGGATCGACGGCCACGGTCGGCTCGTCGAAAAAGATCAGATCCGGCTTGTGGGCGATGCCGCAGGCGATATTAAGACGACGCAGCAGACCGCCGGACAGTTTCGCCGGACGATAGGTACGGTAATCGCGCAATCCTACGAAATCCAACGCCTCGTCCACGAGCATGCGACGTTTTGCCTTGTCGGAAACATACAGCGAGCAGAAATAATCGATGTTCTCCTCAACGGTCAATTCGTTGAACACGGCCACGTTCTGCGGCACAATGCCGATACGCCGCTTCAACGCATAGCTGGTAGGGCTGATCGGCTCGCCGAACACGCGCACAGTGCCCTCATCGAACGTGAGCAACGCAAGTATGCAGTTGATCGCCGTGGTCTTGCCTGAGCCGTTAGGCCCCAGCAGGCCGAAGATTTCCCCCTGATGCACGTCGAGATCGAAATAGTCGAGCGCCAGCATGTCTCCGTAACGTTTCACCAGTTTCGAGACCTTGACCGCGCTGACCGCATCGGCAGCGTCATTCATGCGTCCACCCATGACGAGCTCCTTTCTCGTGCTCCATGCCTCTGATTCCATTGTCGTGCCGCCGGATGCCCCCGACATGGTGCGCGTAGTCACAATTGCCGGAATGATGTCACTTTCGAACATGACAAATGTCACCTTCGTTGATGCCGCCGGCTGTGCCATGCGCCATGTGCATTACTCTGGAAGCAAGCGAACCAATCAGACACGAATCGGCGGACGGGAGGCGGCATGAAACGGTTGCTGTTCCAAGCCGTGTTCCTGGCCACGGGCATGATCATGGGCGTATACGCATCCGGAGACGTCGGCCTCGACCTGATGTGCGGCGCGCTTGTGGCGGTGTGTTGTGCCGCGGTGGGGGAATGCGCGTCGGGTTCGTGGCTTGCGATGGCGTTGATTGTCATGCTTGACTGCGGCGCATGCCTGGTGCCGGCGTGGTATCTGATGCTTCCCATCGCAGCATTCAACGCGGCATCATCGTCCGCTGGTGTCGATGGCAGCCGCTTCTTGCAAGCGTTGGTGCCGCGATGGCTGTGGCTTCTTCCCATGACGATAGTGATTTTCCGTTCGATTGGCTCGCACGTTCCATCCGACTTGTCCATCATCATATTGATGGTGCTCCAAACGGTTCTGGGATTCGCTGCCGGTCTGCTTTGCACGCGCTGCGCGAACCTCGCCCGCGAAGTGCGGCGATTGCAGGATTCCCGCCGCGACCAGATTCGCCGCCTGCGCTCGCAGATCGCCGAAAACGACGAGGATCGTGCGTTGGCCGTACGCACGGCGACGCTTGCCGAACGCACGCGCATCGCACGTGAGATCCATGACAATGTCGGCCACATGCTGACCCGAGCCATCATGCAGACCGAGGCGGCGCACGTGGTGGCCCAGGTTGCCGGACAGGAACAATCGGCCCAACGTTTCTGTGAAATTCATGACACGGTGAGCGAGGCTATGACTTTGGTGCGCAAAGCCGTGCATGATTTGAAAGACGAAGGTACGGATTTCGCTTCGCAGATTGAGACGGCCGCGCACAGCATGGACGGCGCCGGCCCCTTGCGGGTGAGGCTGGTCAACGGCATCGATTCAGCGCCGGCGGCCGTGTCCCGCTGCTTCGCCACTGCGATTCGCGAGGCGTTGAACAATACGGTCAAACACAGTCAGGCAAGGAACGTTTCAATCACCCTGCGCGATTTCCCCGCATTGTGGCAGCTGTGCGTGCAGGATGATGGAACCGTGAGAAGATCGTCTGCTGAAGCCGTCGCCATGCAGTTCATTCGACCGGACGATTCCACAGGCATCGGCATTTCGGACATTGAGGAACGGGCTCGTGCGTTGGGAGGCTCCGCGATTTGCGGGCCGTATCACGAGGGTTGGCGCGTGTTCGTATCCATCCCCAAGCCGGCGAGTGGCTCGGAAATGACGCAACCGGAGAAAGGAGCGCATTAATGCATGTCGCGATCGCAGACGATGATCCAATCGTCTGCTCGTCATTATCCACGATTCTCGAAGCCACCGGCACCGCCGATGTGGCATGGACCGCCAACACCGGCACGGATGCGGTGACCCAATATGAGATGGATGCCCCCGATGTGTTGCTGGTCGACGTGCAGATGCCGGGAATGGATGGATTGCAAGCGTCGGAGGCGATTCTTGACGCGCATCCGAACGCGCGAATCCTTATCCTCACCACATTCGCCGACGAGTCATACATCGCCAAAGCGTTGGAAATAGGCACGAAAGGCTACTTGATCAAACAGGACGTTTCGTCCGTCATACCCGCGGTGCAAGCCGTCATGGCCGGACAAGTGGTCATGGGCGCCGAAGTGTTGAGCAAGCTGCGGGTCAGTCCGCAATCCACGACATCAGACGAATCCTCATCAGTCGATCGCGTTGTGTCGCATGATGATGCGCAGGCAGTTCAAGGATCTCGGAACCCCGATTCCAGCGGACCATCCGAACGTTTCGCCGGCCTTACCGAACGCGAATTGGACGTGCTGGAACTTGTGGCCGAGGGATTGGACAATCGTGAGATCGCGTCACGGCTGTTTCTCAGCGAAGGCACGGTCCGCAACCGCATCAGCGACATACTTGCCAAAACCAACATCTCCAATCGCACCAAACTCGCCGTCGAATGGCTGGCCTGGCATTGACCGGCTGAATCCGGTTGATTGAATCCGGCTGGTTGAGACTGACCATCTGGTCGTTCGGCGTCCTCAGTGCTTGCGCAGACGATACGCCTTCCAAACGTCACTCAGTTTCTGGCCATTCGACGTGCGTTTCCACACGGTAAGACCCGCTGATGAGCCGCCAACGGCACGCGCCGCGGCAGTAGGCGTGGCATACTCCCTGCCGTCATCCATGCGCAGCTTGCCTTCGGAAGTGACGGTCGCTACCCAACGTTCGCCCTTGCGGGGACGCTCCCATACCAAGGTCTCTCCGGCGATAAGCAGCCCGGCTTCCAGCACTTGGGCAATGCTGACGCGTTTGGACGTGGGAGAGGAGGCCGTAGCTTTCACATTGAGCGTCTCCTCGTTCAACGTCGACAAATCCGTATCGTCGGCATCGTAACGAATATTCCAATGGTCGGCGATGAGCCGAACCATCTCATCCTGCCGGTATTGCAGCGTCTGCGGCGTGCATTCGGCGATATTGGCGAGTTCGGCTGTCAGCGGAAAACGTCTGGAGCTTGCCGACAACAGCATGCGGTCGCGCCGCTGCGCATACGTGGCGAGTGGCGCGACTTGGGTTTCGTTGGCCTGACTAAGCACCAAATTGCCGATGCGGTTTGCCCAATGGTCACGCACCGACTCCGGCCAAGCGGCGAAATCGGATTTCGCGCTGACCTGTTCGGGCATGATCGGCAACGCTTTGAGACTGCGCGGTCGGGTGATGCGGTAACCGGCCTTCTGCTCGTTGGCGCGGATGAGCAGAAGTTTCTTCATGGCGGGACTGGTCTGCAACTCGCCACGTAGATGCGCGAGTGCGGAACGTCGGTCCTCGTCGGTGATGAGGAATCCGCGGATCTGTTGGAGGGTATGGCCTTTGTTGAGGTCTCGGATGGCGCTTGCGGCGCGTGTGCGTCGGGCGAGTGGGCTTTGCCGGTTGAGGCTGTCGACGCCGGTGACGCGTTCGAGTGCGGCGAGAACGTCGTGGAGTCTGTCGATGTCGTGTAATTGGAGGCGTTCGTCGTGCGCGTTCGTGGTTTCGTTCCCGATATTTCCGGGTGTGGAGAACACTTGTGCGTTGGCGCCGCCGAGGTTGCGGATGGAGTTGACGAGCGCCCACATGGCCACGGGTTTCCAGTCGGTGGTCTGGTAGTCGGCGAGTGAGACGAGCATGGCCACGATGTCGTCTGGCAGGTTGGCGTCGGTCGGACGGTTGAGGATGAGCCACGCGTTGGCATAAGGGGCGAGCAGATCGTCGATGAAGGAGATGACGTTCTGTTTCTTCACGTATGGTTTGAGCACGTCTTTGCGGAATTCCTCAAGCAGCTGTGTGCAGACGGCCTTGTGCGAGACGATCAGGTGCAGGTCGGAGAAGAACTCTTCGAGCGTGTGCGAGTCATCGCCGAGCGGGTCCATGATGTCGTCCCATCGTGTGGCGTAGGCGTTACGCGCGGCGGGGGATATTTCCGCGATGGTTTTCGCTTTGAACACGTCGGATGCGGTCAGTGGCACGCCGCGCATGTTCATCACGTCGAAGATGCGGTGCGCGCCGGCGAGGTCGTCGGTGGTGACGATGACGAGGGTGACGCCGTTGACCAGGTATGAGGCGAATCGGCGGCGGTCTTTGGCGTCCATGGCGGCGAGCAGGTCGAACGTGCGGCGGGTGTTGACGGCGATGTTGCGTTGCGCGTGCGAGGCGATGTCGTTGTCCCTCAGATCGAACAGGCCTTCCAAATCGCCTTCCTGCACGTACATGCGGAAGAAGTCGGTGTCGCGTTCTCGCAGGGTGAGTCGTGGCTCGGCTTTGATGCCGCGGAGTTTGTCGCCTGGTTCCAAAATGAGGTCGTTGAGGCTGTCGATGAGGTCGGGGTCGTCTTCCAGTTCGCGCAGCACGGAGACGATGATTGACAGGGAGATGAGGCGCTGTTGGCCGTCGATGACCTGGTATTGGGTGGGGCCGTCCTTGACGAGGATGAGCGAGCCGAGGAAGTAAGGCGTGTCCGGGTCGGCGCAGGCGTCCTGAAGGTCGTTGACGAGCTGTTCGATGTTCTCCGCCTGCCACGTGTACGCGCGTTGGAACGAAGGGACGGTGAGTTGGTAATCGGAAGTGAACACTTTGCCCAGGGGTTTTTCCGTCGCGCTGATCGCCATATCGACCGCCATCCCTCATTGATAACGTTTGCACCGCAGGTGCGGCATACTGTTTTCTAGTTTATGGGAGGGGGTGCACCGGCGTTTCATGGACGTAACGGAGTCTCCACTGCCGTAGAATCCTTCGCCTCATAATTGGTCCGGCAGATCCGCACGTTCAACCAAACGCGCCATCTGTACCCGGCCCATGCATAATCTGTCTCCCGCGGATGAGATGTGCGCCTCGTCCAACGCTCCTGCCGCCTGTTTGCGAATCTCCTCGGTTTTGTCCGCGATTCGGCTGGCCTGCCCGGCCAGTTGGCCGGCGTCCAGACTTCCCGCTTCGGCCGCGAGCTTCTTCGACTCGGCTTGCAGCGCGCTCGCATTCAACGCCAGCAGGGAAAGCGAATGGGCAAGCGTGTCATGCGCTTCGGCAGCGATCGCGTCGGCCAGCTGCTGACTGTCGATCGTGGTCTTGAGCTGCTCCACCTGCGCGTCCGCCGCGTCCGCCTTGGCCGTGGCCAGCGATGCCAAGGCGCGAGAACGGATATGCAACCCCGCCAAAGTCGCGATGGCCAGCTCCAACAATGCCGCAACTATCGCGGTGATGACGATGGTGCGGTCATCGGCAAGCATGATTATGTCGGTGCCATATTGGCTGCCGGTATCCGGTTTGGCGAACACCATATGCCAGATGGATGCCTCCGGCGGCCGCAACGCGTCGCGTACCTGCGCGGCAAGCGTGACGAAACCGCCCGCCACGATCGCGCGAACCGTGGTCTTCATGTCATTACGGCGGGCCAATAGCGCGGTCAACGCCATCAAAGCGAGAATGGGATCGTATGGGAAAACCAGCACGACCACACACGCGGCGACGAATGTGGCACGCGGATAACGGGAACGGGCGAGCAGCAGAAACCCGATGGCGAACGCCACCAGCATGCAGAACACCATCCATACGTATACGGCGGAATCCTGGCCGAACCGTTGCGCGGCGAACGCGGTCTGCGCCAAGCACATGAAGCCCGCGCAGACCACCATCACCATGCTTTGCCAGCCTTTGGTACGTACCGGCACTTCGATGGGGGTCGGGGAATTCGTCGTCTCGCTCATACCTACCATTATTGGGCCCGTCCCCGAAAGACGCCATTGTTCTTCCGTGCGTTTCGCACGCCCCAAAGTGCAGACGGGAATGACCTTTCGTCCAATACCGGTCCAGCGCGGAATTCCGTACCCTCGAAAGTGTCTCAACCGATTCGAGAAGAAGGAACGATCATGAGTGGTTACATCGCCCCGCAGCAGCCCATCCAACCCCAACCCCCGCTGCAGCCGGTCTATCAGGAAGAGAAGGGACTGACTGTGTTCGGCATTGTCGGCGTGGTGTTCGGCGCGCTTGGCTTCGTGCTGAGCTTCATTCCGATTATCAACAACATTGCTGCTATTTTCGGTTTCATTGGCGTGATTCTTGCGATTGTGGCATTGGTCGGCACGTTCCGCGGTAAAAAGCGCGGCAAGGCATTGGCGATTGTCGCTGCGGTGCTGTCGGTGTTGGCCATCGTCATTACTCTGGCCATGCAGTCCGCAGCAAGCAAGGCCATAGACGAGGCCACCGGCGTGTCAAGCTCACAATCATCCGCAAAAGGCTCCGCAAAAAATCAGCCGAAGGGCGATCAGGATATGGAAGGCGATTTGAAGACCATGCATGTGAAAATCGTCTCCGCGGTACGTAGCAACAACGACTATAACAATCAGCCCACGGTGTTGGTCACATTCGAATGGACCAACAACACGGATAAAAACAATTCGTTTGCAGTCCTCGCCAGCCCGCAAGTGTTCCAAAATGGGCAAGCTCTCGACACCGCCATTTACAGCGAGAACCCTGCCGGATACGATTCCAATTCTGATTTCGCCGAAGTCCAGCCCGGAGCCACCGGAACCGTGACGATTGGATATACCTTGAAAGACGATTCCGAAGTGACGGTCGACGTCACTGATTTGTTCGACCTGAACGATAGCGCGAAAGTGGTGCACAAGTTCACGGTCTGATTGCGCATTGGATATACGGTGCCGGTAGTTTCAGCTCGGCACCGTAAGACGTGGGCTCTCATGAAATAGTCAGAAAAGTACCGTACTGTGATGCGTAATCGAGTTAAGGAGCGATTATGACATTCGGTCAGCAGCCCCAAGGCAACAACGCCAATGGATTCAACGGCCAGCCGTATGGGCAGAACCAATACAATCCGAACCAGAATTCGTACGGGCAGTACAGCCAGAATCCGTACGGTCAGAACCAATACCAGTACGCGCCGCAGAACATGTATGCGCAGGGCGCTCCGGCGGCCACCATTCCGGCTCAGGCGACATACTCCTATGAGCGTGCCGAACATGCTTCCGTCACCCGTGCCTACGGTGAGATGACCATCGGCCTGCTCGTCACCGCGGCTGTGGCCATCCTCACCCAAGCCACCGGTGCCTACATCGCGCTCATCCAGTCGCTTGGCGTCATTGGCGCTTGGGCGCCGTTCGTCGTCGAAATCGTGATCGCCATCTATCTTGGCGCCCGCATTGAAAAGATCAAGCCGAGCACCGCACGCGTCATGTTCTACGTGTATGCCGCGATCATGGGCTTCTCGCTAAGCACCATTTTCATGGCGTATGATCTTGGCACCATCGGCATCTCCCTGGCGTTGTGCGCCGGCTTCTTCTTCGCGCTCACCATGCTGGGCATGACCACCAAGGTCAACATGCTCAAAGCCGGTCCGATTCTGCTGGTCGGCCTCATCGTGCTGATCGTCGCCGAAGTGCTGCTTATGATCTTCGCTCCCGGACAGACCATGCTGATGGTTATCTCCGCCATCGGCCTCGTGCTGTTCGCCGGCATGACCGTCTACGACGCCCAAGCTACTCGCGCGCTGTTCGCCCAGTACGCAGGCCAGGGTGAGGACATGGTCAAGAAGGTCTCCATCATCTGCGCGCTGAACCTGTATCTGGACTTCATCAACATGTTCCTGTATATTCTCCAGCTCTTCGGCGATCGCGACTGAAAAATCCCGCGACGTCCTCTGCGCTGAACCCTCAAACAAAGCCTGACCAGAATATGGTCAGGCTTTTCTGTCGGCGAAAAACGTGCCATAGGGTAGTGGGTCATGCAGAGGAAAGAGATTGGCGGCATGGCCTGCCTTGTTCTGACGGCCATGATCTGGGGCTTCGCATTCGTATCCCAAGTGCAGGGCATGGCCTCCATGAGCCCCCTGTTCTTCGGGGCCACACGATTCACATTGGGCGCGCTGTCATTAATACCGTTGCTGTGGTTCCGCCGTCGAGGCATCGCCGAACAGGAACGCCGACGCCGTGAATCGAATGAGTGTCCAACCGTCATGCTTGGCAACGGTATAACCGTGGCCATGCCGAAATGCCTGGGCAATCCCGTGGTCGTCAGCGTCATCTGCGGCATCGTATTGTTCACCGCCAGCACCGTCCAACAATACGGCATCCTCTATTCCGGTTCCGCAGGCCGTTCCGGCTTCATCACGGCGCTCTACATCGTCATGACGCCGCTGCTCGCCTTCCTTATTCTGCGCCGCCGCGTGACCATGAACGTCATCGTCAGCGTTGCCATCGCCGTGGTCGGCTTCTATCTGCTGTGCATCACCGACGGATTCGGCTCGATCACCCTTGCCGACGTGGTGCTGTTGTCCACTGCGGTTCTATTCGCAGGCCATATTCTCGTCATCGACACGTTCGGACAGAAGATGGATCCGATTCTGCTGTCCTTCGGACAAATTTCCACCACCGCGCTGCTGAGCTGGATCGGCTCCCTATGCGAAGGCTCCATCGACTGGGCCGGCGCCATGCAAAGCTGGTTTCCCATCGTGTACGCCGGCATCGGCTCGGCCGGCGTGGCATACACGTTGCAGGTGGTCGGACAGCAGCTGGTGCCGCCGTCGCGCGCGGCCGTGATCATGTCGCTCGAATCGTTCTTCTCCGCGGTGGGCGGCGCGTTGCTGCTCGGCGAAGTCATGACCACACGAGCCTACATCGGCTGCGCGCTGATTTTCATCGGCACCGTGCTCGCACAGGTTCCGGTGAAAATACCACGATTGCTGCGTAAGCGCGAATAACGTTCGATATCGTCGAAAAATGGCGATTGACAGGCAATGATTTGTCCGTCAATCGCCATTTTCCGAAAACATCAGTCCGCCTGCGGCGCCTCACCTACACGCGGGGCGCTGTTGATGTCGCGATGGATGTTCTGCATCTGCGTCTCGATGTTCTGCAGGCTGCGCGCGCAATCCAACAGCGTCTGCGAATGCTCGGCAAGCTTCGCGTCCGGCAGATCCGTCTTATACCGCAGCGCATGCTCCAGGCTCGCCCAATAATCCATGGCGATGGTGCGTAGCTGAACCTCTACCGGCGTGTAGTGCGGTCCGGATGACAGGAACACCGGCACCGCGTAGATGACATGCAGCGAACGGTAACCGTTCTGCTTCGGGTTCTTGATGTAATCCTTGACACGCAGCACTTGGATGTCGCTTTGCGCGGACAGATAATTCGCCACGGAATACACGTCGTCGCGGTAGTTGCAGATCACGCGTACGCCCGTCACGTCGAACAGGTTGTCCTTGATGGCGTCGACGGTCAACGGCAGGTTGCGGCGCTGCAGCTTGCCGAGGATCGAGTTAAGCGATTTGAGACGGCGTTCCATATGGTGAATTGGATTATGGGAGAAGCGCACCTGGAATTCCGAGTCAAGAATCTCCAATTTGGTGCTGATCTCGTACATCGCACCCTCATACACCTGCATCTGGTCGATGAACTCGGTGATCTGTTCGGGGGAAAGGGATCCCTCGCCGACGTCGACGTTCTTCAGACGCATCTGCAATTCGGTGGTGTTAATTCGATTTTGCCTGTCAAGTATCACGGAAGAACAGTGTACCGCCTCGCTTTCCGCAAAACTGAACGTATGCTGTGTATCGAAGAGGGTCAATGCCCTGCGATTGCGCCGAGAACGGGGCGTTCCCGCGTTCCGAAACGCCTGTGCCGCCCTGCCGATAGCATGGTGCGTTATGAATGAAGACATGATGACCGAGGCGGAGCGCGCCTCGAAACTGGCCGAACCGGCGGCGAACGATACCCCCACGCGTGGCAAGGGCGTGTTCTACGTGCATACGCTCGGATGCCAGATGAATGTGCATGATTCCGAACGCATCGCCGGCGTGCTTGAGGCCGACGGCTACGTGCCCGCCACCGAGGAACAGTATCTCAACCATGACATCGACCTGATCGTCATGAACACCTGCGCGGTGCGCGAAAACGCCGCCGAACGCATGTACGGCACCATCGGACTGTGGGCCGAATTGAAGAGGGAACGCCCGAACCTGCAGATCGCGGTCGGCGGCTGCATGGCGCAGCTCGACCGTGAGAAGATCGCGAAAAAAGCCCCGTGGGTCGACGCCGTGTTCGGTACCAAGAACATCGGATCCCTGCCTCAGCTGCTCGACCAGGCCCGCATCGAAGGCCACGCGCAGGTGAAGGTGCAGGAGGAACTCAACTACTTCCCAAGCCAGCTGCCAACCGACCGTGCGTCGAAGGTGTCGAGCTGGGTGGCCATCTCCGTAGGCTGCAACAACACCTGCACCTTCTGCATCGTGCCGACCACGCGCGGCAAGGAACATGACCGCCGTCCCGGAGACATCCTCGCCGAAATCCGCCAATGCGTGGACGAAGGCGCCAAGGAAGTCACGTTGCTGGGCCAGAATGTGAACTCCTTCGGCTACGGCATCGGCGACCGGTTTGCCTTCTCCAAGCTGCTGCGCGCGTGCGGCGAGATTGACGGTTTGGAACGCGTACGATTCACCTCGCCGCATCCCGCGGCCTTCACCGACGACGTGATCGCAGCAATGGCCGAGACGCCGAACGTCATGCACCAGCTGCATTTCCCGTTGCAGTCGGGTTCCGACAGGATTCTTCGTGCGATGCGCCGCTCCTACCGTTCCGCCAAGTTCCTCGACATTCTGCGCAAGATTCGCGAGGCCATGCCGGACGCGCAGATCTCCACCGACATCATCGTCGGCTTCCCCGGCGAAACGGAGGAGGACTTCCAGGAAACCCTGCGCGTGGTGGAGGAGGCGCGATTCGCTTCCGCGTTCACGTTCATCTACTCGCCGCGTCCCGGCACGCCGGCGGCTGAGATGGAGCAGGTTCCGCATGACGTGGTGCAGGACAGATTCGAACGTCTTGTGGCGCTGCAGGAACGTATCACCGAAGAGAATCTCAAGACTTTCGAAGGCCGTGACGTCGAGGTGATGGTCACCGGCGCATCCGGCAAGAAGGATGCCGCCACCCATCGTGTTACCGGACGTGAGAAAACCGGCGTGCTCGTGCATGTCGGCGTGCCGGAAGGCGAGCCGATGCCGCAGGTGGGTGATTTCGTGACCGCCACCGTCACCCATGCGGGACGCCACAATCTCATCGCCGATCCGAATCCGGAAGCGGGGCAAACCTATGCCGTCCGCCACTGAAAGCAAGCCCGAAACCCGTAAGGTCGTGTCCATCGTCGGTCCCACTGCGTCCGGCAAGACGGGGCTTGGCATCGCCATTGCCAAGGCGTTGGAGGCCAAGGGCGAGCAGGCGGAAATCGTCAACGCCGATGCCTACCAGATGTACAAGGGCATGGATATCGGCACCGCCAAGGCGAGTCCTGAGGAACAGGCCGAGGTCAGGCACCACCTGATCGACATCATCGAACCGGACGACGCCATGTCCGTGGCACGTTTCCAGGAGATCGCCCGCGCCAAAATCGCCGAACTGCAGGCCAGGGAAGTGCGCCCTATCCTCGTGGGCGGTTCCGGTCTGTACGCCCGTGCCGCCATCGACGACATTTCCTTTCCTGGCACTGATCCAGAGGTGCGCAAACGCCTCGAGGAACGTGAAAAGGTCGAAGGCGCCGGTGCGCTGTTCGACGAGCTCAAGACAAAGGATCCCGAAGCCGCGGCCCGCATGGATCCGCACAATCCTCGACGCACCATCCGCGCGCTTGAGGTCATCGAAGTGACGGGCCGGCCGTATTCGGCGAGCCTGCCGCATTACCGGTATGTGATTCCCACCGTGCAGATCGGCCTTGATTTGCCGCGTGAGGAACTTGACCGCCGCATCGACATCCGTACCAAGCAGATGCTGGAGAACGGTTTCGTCAAGGAAGTGGAGCGTATCCGTCCCCGGCTTGGCATCACCGCAGGCAAGGCTCTTGGATACCAGCAGGTTGTCGACTATTTGGATGGCCTGTGCGATTTAAATGACACGTTCATGAGCATCGCGCAGAAGACGAAGCGTCTGGCACGCAAACAGATGGGATGGTTTGGCCGCGATCCGCGTATCCACTGGCTGCAGGCTCTCAACCCCGCGCTGCTGGGCAATGCCATGGCCATCATCGAGCATGCCGACGCCGGCGATTACGACGCGATCGACGCGCAGGCGGATGCGTACACGCAGCATCATCTTGGCGATATCGCCTAAATGATTCATCACTGCGGAGCCTCTTTTTGCAGGGTTCTGCGGAAATACGGGCGGGGGTCCCGCAACCAGTTGGATTGCGGGACCCCCGTTTTGTAATGTCCTACGTGAGAAAGTTCATTCCTATTGGACTATTCGATATCGCCTCCCTTCCGCTTGCGTGCGGTCAGCACGGCCACGGCAGCAATGGCAGAGATTATGTTTGAACCGGTGCGGGACAGGCCATCTTTGCCGGTGTTGTCGGCCGGTTCCTTGGCGTCGGGCGTGGGCTTGACCGTAACCGTCGTATTGCCGGTCGAGCCCTTGGAATCTTCGTCTGAAATCGGGCAAGTGGCCGGATCTTGGGCGGTCACATCCGCGGAGGTGTCCTCGGACTGTTCCTGCTCCTTGTCGGCCTTGACCTCGGTTTTGCTTTCGTCCTTCGGGGTTTGCTCGTTGGACGTATTCTCGGCGGGCTCGACCTTGATATCGGCGATGGAGAAATCAAGCCCATCGCTTTCGCTATTCCATTGCTGGGAGGCGAACACCAGTTCCTTGATGGAGGCCAGATCATCTTCGGTCATCGGATTGTCTTTATTGGCGTCCTCCGGCCAGGATTGGGTCAGATTGGCGTTATCGACCAATGGAATCTCAATCTGCTTCCAGCCGGTGAAGTCAAGTTTGACGCTGGCGAGGAAGTATTTGCCATCGCTTGTGCCGATCTGCAGGCCGATGGCGTTGTCGGAACCATCCCCCTTGACTTGGAAAGCCAATACGGATTCGCCGGACCAGTTCGCGCCGTCAAGATATTTCGCCACATCGTACCAGCCTCCATTGGAGAAGTCGTACTTGAAGCGAAGCGCCTTGGACCCATCGGTCGGGCCTTCATCGAGGGATAGGACTTCCGTATGTCCGCGGTTGCCCCAAGCCGATTGTGCTGCGGCATCATCCGAATAGCCTGAGAAATCATCCACGGATTGCGCTTTGGCGGTGTTGCCCGGCGTCGGATTGGTGTTCGGCGCGTAAGCGTCGCGTTTGCCGTCGAGCTTGATGGAGTCGAGCGTCAAATCGCCGCTCTTCGGACGGTTGCCGCCATTGTCGTTGATGTACAGGGCGAACGAACCGACTTTGGACAGCAGCTTCTGCGAGAGTTTCATGCCCGCATGCGCGGTGTCCCAGGATGCCGGTGCGAAGTCGCCTCCGTTGCCGTCAGCGTCACCGAAGTTCAGTGAGACGACGTGTCCGTCCGTGCCATCGATCTTCGGATAGGCTTCGAAGGTCACGCCGCCGGCATTGACCTGCACCACAAACTTGTGATCCGAACCGTCGGCCTTGAGGAACATGTTCAGCTTGGAGAAGCCGGACCAGTCCTGCTTCGGCGTATAGGAACGCTGGAAGCCGTTATACTCCGGATAGCTCACGAAATCATAGTGGATGTTACCGGCCTTGGTACCATTGTCCTCGGGGCTGTCCACCAGCGTGAGATTCGATTTCGTGCTGTGGTTCGGTGAATAGACGGACTGTAATTCGGCTTCGTTGTCATAGGAGTCGAAGTCCTCCACGTTGTCTACCGTCTGCTCTGGTTTGGCACCCAGTTTTACTGTGACGGAACCGTTGCCGTCGGCCGCTGCGAGTGTCTTGCCGTCCTTGGTCTTGACCTGCGGAGTCAAAGTGAGTTTGGACTGGTCAAGATTGATACCGGCCGCGTTCAAATCCAGTATGCCCGTGAAATATCCATTGCAGGAATACTTGAGTTTGACGTTCTGGCCTCGATCGGTGGTCACGATGGCGGAATTAAGATCAAGGTCGGAGTATTTCACACCTTCGGTCTTGACCCGGACGACCACCTTGGTGTCGGTCACACGATTGCCGTCCACTGGAGTGACGATACGCGCGGAGCCATTTTGCATGGCGGCTGCCGGGGCGTTCGAATAGTCGACGTTGTCCTTGGAGGCCATGAGGTTCTTGTTGCTGTCCGCGAACGCCTTGAAATCGGCTTCGCCGTCGGAGCCCTTCCACGGCGTATACGCCTGGAAATTGTCTCCACCTCCACCGAAGTTGGCCCAAGTCATCATATATGCAGTGCTTGGCACGTTTTCGGCAAGTGCTTCGGCAAGTTCGGAGAAGAACTTGGTGTCCTTGTCTCCGGTGCCGGATTCCTTGAACTTGCGGTCGCCGGAACGTCCGAATTCGGTGAGCGCCACGAGTTTGCCACGCTGCGAAGCTTGGTCGGAAACCATCTTCATATCCTTGACCACAGTGTTGATCCATGCGCTGGAATCGTCTGCGGAATCATCGGAGTCGTATTCGTCATAACCGAGTACGTCCACCCACTGGTCGCCCGGGTAGGTGGCGAGATAATCAGTGGAATCACCGTTGAATACGCCGCCGGGGGAGTAGGCATAAAGCAGATTGTGCACATCTTTGACGTCACGCAGATAGTCAACGATGTAGCGGTACAGTTCCTTGTATTCACTAGCGGAAGCATGCGTGGCGCCCCACCAGAACCAGCTGCCATTGTTCTCGTGCAGTGGACGGAAGATGATTGGAATCAATGTGCCGTCGCTGCGTTTGGCCTGCTGCGCGGTGGCGGCGATGGCGTCGAGCTCCTTGTTGAAGGTGCCGGAGTATTTGCCGCCGGGAAGCAGTTCGGAAGCAACGGCAGTGGTGTCGTTGAAATCCTTGCCGGTGCCTGGGTTGCACCAGTGTGCGGACAGTGTCACGATGGCGCCTTTGCTGTCCGCATCGGTGATGTTCTGGGCGAGAGCCTTGGCGTTGGCGTTCTTGTCGGCACCTGATCCAGGCTTCTCCGCGCCGCGCAGCGCAAGACCGGCGTCCCAACCGAAGACGGCCGGGTATTTTCCGGTCATCTCATAGACGTCTCCCTGTGAAGCGCTTGAGCTTATGTTCTCGTCGGTGGCGTGCTGCTGTCCGAAACGAAGATCTCCTTTTCCGCTGTTTTTCAACTTGTCGAACAAGGCGCGGGTTTCTGCTGTGGCGTTGACGTCGCTGATGTTCACGGAGTTGCCATTGGATGCCGATTTTCCTTCTGCAGCAAAGGCTGGGAGGGTGCTCATGCCAAAAATGGTCAATGCCGCCGCAACCGTTGCCAGCAGTTTGGTGACTGTGGTTTTCATGGTTCCTTCACTTATCTTCCTTGATGTTCCACGCGCACCCCAACATTGGGATTAAGCGCGTTAATATCCGCGCTAGTTATTTAATCGTTTAAGTGCACGAGGGCGTGTTCCGCCGGAATTGCTTATATTTCAGTTACAGCGCTGAATAAACGCTTAACAATGTTTGATTCGCTGAAAAAGCATGTTCGATTAAGTTCGAATAATTGTTCGATTTGGTTAATGCCGTGTCATGACGTCGGACATCGGTAAAATCAAGTCCTGTTATGGCACGAACAGCATCTTCCAACCCGAAATCAGGCGGCAAGGGTTCCGCAGGCAAATCGCGTTCCGGCGATACCAAAGTCATGGACGAGGTCGATTCCTCGCCGATCGCCGGCATACTGCGTAAATATCGCCGCGACATCGCATGTTTCATCATGGCCATTCTCGCGGTGCTGTTCTGCGCATCCGAATGGTTCCGTGTCCAGGGCGCTTTCGGACAGGTCCTACATGCCATGGCCTCCGGACTGTTCGGATTGACCAGCGTGATTCTGCCGGTATTCCTGGCGCTTGTGGTGTTCAGTCTGATGCGCAAGACGCAAAACAAGGATGAGAACCTCCATATGGCCCTCGGATGGTTCATGATCCTCTGGTCCGTCTGCTCTATTCTTGACGCGGCGATTGCCTCCGACTCCCAGAAGTTCGATATGTCTTTGCTGCAGCGGGCAGGCGGCCTGCTTGGCTATGTGCTTGGCTGTCCGTTGGCGTGGGGGCTTTCCAAAGGCTTTTCCATTGCGATTTTCGTAGTTGTCATCCTGTTTTCGTTGCTGTTGATTACCCATACGCGGGTCACGCAGATACCGGACAAGGCGAAGGCTCTGGCGGCCAAGTTTGTTGGAACGCCTAAAAACCGTGATGACATTGACGATGAGGCCGAACAGTTTCCGAACGAAGTCCGCGTTGGGGGCACGACACTCGCCTTCGCCGAAGGCGTTCCCGCCCACGACGGCACCGATGCGGATGGAGAAAACGACGATAGGCCGGGCTTCCTTACGCGTATGAAGCAACGCTTCGCATCCCATAAGAGCAAGAACGTCGATGATGGCGACCTTGACCATTACGCCGGCGACGAAGCGTTTCTTAATGCCGCCGAACGGCACGGACAGACCGCGGAAACCATCGTCGACGAGCCGTACCAACAGGTCGATTCGCCACGCAGCATTTCTTCGGACGATTATCGTGCCGATGATTATGATTCAGATGATTATTCCGCCGCTGCACCGTCCGGCACCACGGCCATGCCACAGAACGGTCGCGGACGCTCCTTCTCGTCCGCGCCGATCGGCACCGCGAGCGGCACCATGCCCAGCGTCGCCGAGCCGGTGCCGTCCAGCGAAATCAAGCCGGTTGGCGTCGCTCCAAGCGACCCATGGGCCGTCATCGACGAGGACGGCACTTCCAACGGCAAGGAGGTCATGGTGGATGCCGCGACCGGCGAGGTCCTTGACGATATGCCGGCTGCTGCCGTTGACGGGGAAGCGGCGGATGACATTCCCGAGGGACTGTATCATCTGCCTGACCTCAACATTCTGAAGAAGGGCGCGCCGCACGCCGCGCACACTCCGGAGAACGATCGTGTGATCCGCGCGCTGACCGGTACCTTCCAACAGTTCAACGTCGATGCGAAGGTCATCGGCTTCCTGCGCGGACCATCCGTCACCATGTATGAGGTGGAGCTTGGCCCTGGCGTCAAGGTCGAGAAGGTCACCAACCTGCAGAAGAACATCGCCTACGCGGTGGCCAGCTCCGACGTGCGCATCCTGTCGGTGATCGAAGGCAAATCCGCCATCGGCATCGAAATCCCGAACTCCGATCGCGAAACCGTGGTGCTGGGCGACGTGCTGCGCTCCGACAAGGCCCGGAACGATCCGAATCCGATGCTCACCGGCGTCGGCAAGGATGTGGAAGGCCATTTCGTGACCGCCGACCTGACCAAGATGCCCCACCTGTTGGTGGCTGGCGCCACCGGCTCCGGCAAGTCGAGCTTCATCAACTCCATGCTCACCTCCGTGATCATGCGCGCCACGCCTGACCAGGTCCGCATGATCATGGTCGATCCTAAACGAGTCGAACTGTCCGCCTATGCGGGCATTCCACATTTGCTCACCCCGATCATCACCGATCCGAAGAAGGCCGCGCAGGCTTTGGAATGGGTGGTCAAGGAGATGGACGCACGATACAGCGACCTCGAATTCTTCGGATTCCGCCACATCAAGGACTTCAACGCTGCCGTGCGCGCTGGCAAGGTGCATGCGCCCGCAGGCTCCAAACGCAAGGTCGCACCATACCCGTATATCCTCGTGGTCGTCGATGAAATGGCCGACCTTATGATGGTGGCCAAGAACGACGTGGAGAGCTCCATCCAGCGCATCACGCAGCTCGCGCGAGCCGCCGGCGTGCATCTGGTGCTCGCCACGCAGCGCCCGTCCGTTGACGTGGTCACGGGCTTGATCAAGGCCAACATCCCGTCCCGACTTGCTTTTGCCACCTCATCCGCCACCGATTCGCGAGTCATCCTCGACGCCACCGGTGCGGAAACGCTGATCGGCCAAGGTGACGCGTTGTTCCTGCCGATGGGCCAGGCCAAGCCGATCCGCGTGCAGGGCGCATGGGTCGACGAGTCCGAAATCCGTCGCGCGGTGGAGTTCGTGCGAACCCAGCGCAAGCCGCATTATCGCGAGGATATCGAGGAGATGGCCAAGGAGGCCGAAAAGAAAGCCATCGAGCCGGATGAGGACATCGGCAACGACATGGACGTGCTGTTGCAGGCGGCGGAACTGGTGGTCAGCACGCAGTTCGGCTCAACCTCCATGCTGCAGCGCAAATTGCGTGTCGGATTCGCCAAAGCCGGCCGACTCATGGATCTGCTTGAATCGCGTGGTGTGGTCGGTCCGTCCGAAGGCTCCAAAGCTCGCGAAGTGCTCGTCCAACCGCAGGATCTGCCGCAGGTGCTCGCCTTCATCAAGGGCGAAACCTCATCGCTTACCGCAGGTTCTACCCAGCCGGCCGACGCTGCGGACACGCGATGATGGAACGCGACAACCGCACGCATTGCGCCAAGTAGTGGTATCGGGGTAACGTGAACGGTATGGAAAAGCAAGAAGAACGCAAATCGTCCCTGCTTGACGGGTGGAACGCCCCGCCGAACATCGTCACTTTCTCTCGTATCGTCCTGGTCGTCATCTTCCTGGCGTTGTACGTCATGGCAGGCGCATGGGGTACCAAAAACACGACTATGCGCTGGGTGGCGGCGATTATCTTCATCATCGCCGCCTGCACCGATAAGCTCGACGGTTGGATGGCCCGCAAATATAACCAGGTCACCGAACTGGGCAAGCTCATGGACCCAATCGCAGATAAGCTGCTCACCTGCGGCACGCTGATCGTCGCCGCTATCTTCAACGAATTCGGCAACGCAGTGCTCGGCTGGGTTGTGACCGCGCTGTTCCTCATCCGTGAGATTGGCATCACCATCATGCGTTTCTTCGTCATCGACACCGGCGGCAAGGTCATCGCCGCATCCCAAGCCGGCAAGTACAAGACCCTGTGCCAGTGCATCGGCCTTGCCATGCTCATGCTGCCGATGTGGAGCCTCGCCGATGGCATGAACACCACTCCGCTGTGGATGACCGTTTATTACACGATCACGTACGCCCTGATTTACCTGGCGTTGATTCTATGCCTGTATTCGGGCGGCGAATACCTCGTCAACACGTTCGGCGGACGTAAGAAGACCGCAAAATCCGAAAAGGAAACCAAGTAAATCCCGATGAGCGAATCCGAAAATTCGTCGACCGCGGCCAGCCAATCGCAATGCGATGAGCTGGCCGCAGCCGTTTTACGCTATTGCGAAGCCAACCATTTCAAAATCGCCGTCGCCGAATCACTGACGGGAGGTCTACTCGCCGACGCCTTCGTACGCATACCAGGCGCATCGAAAGTGTTCCTCGGCTCGGCGGTGACCTACGACATTCGCGCCAAAGCGAAGATTCTCGGCGTGAATGCCGACCTGCTGGCCCGAGAAGGGGCGGTCCACCCCGAAGTGGCGCGGCAGATGGCTGCGGGAACCGCGCAACTATACCGACAGACCGAGGATGGAGACTGTGTCATCGGCTTGGCCACTACCGGTGTTGCAGGGCCAGGACCGGATGGTGACAAACCTGCCGGCCTGGTGTACATCGGCTGCTCCCTGCCCTGTGGCTTCAATGGCATTCGTGCGCGTCAAACAGCTGCTTATGAGCTGCGTCTGAAGGGTGATCGGGAAGCCGTGCGGCACGAAACCGTGCAATGTATTCTGGAAAAACTGAGGACTCTTTCAGCACTTTCACAGGAATAATCCACGAATATGGGTGTTGACCATAGTGGACGTACGTATGAAAAGCGAAAGGGGCTGGCGGCATGGACACGACGACACTCACCAAGGAACAGATGGAACTCAAGGCGATGGTTCCCACGGTGCAAAGCGGCAACGCCCGCGTCAGGGAACTCACCCCAGCCCAGCGCCGCGCGGTGATGTTCGCCCAGCAGCAGGTGCTGCGTGCCCGCGCGGCCAAAAAGGCCAAAGACGAGCGCCAGGCCGCATTGACCCGCATATGGCGGGAGGAAGACGCGGAACGCGTTTCCGCACAATCCATGTCGGCAGCCACGGAAACCACCGACGAACCCAGAGAGGTATCGCTTCGCGAGGCCATCGGCCATGTACTGCGCGATCTGCGCACCCATGACCACAAAACGTTGCGTGAGGTGAGCGAAAAGGCCGGAGTGTCGTTGGGCTACCTCTCCGAAGTGGAGCGTGGCCAAAAAGAGGCCAGCTCCGAGCTGCTGAGCTCGATTGCGCAATCGTTGGGCGTCTCCACGGCGCAGATGCTGCGCATGGTCGCCGATTATCTCGATTCCGTCGCAATCTGATTCCTGTTGGACGTCTAACGCCCGGCGGCTTGTTCCGTCGGGCGTTTTCTTTTGGTTGCGCTTGCTGTGTACACTTGGGCGCGTGCAGGAACGTGAATTTTGGCAGTTGCTTGAAGAGGTACTCGGCCGTAGCTATGGCCGCGCGCTCGCACGCGACCAAGTGCTTGATCGATTGAACGGTCTGACAGCCGTCGAAGCGCTTGAAATGGGGGAGGAGCCCCGCGTGGTATGGAACGTTCTGTGCGACCAGATGAACATTCCTGACTCCAAACGTTGGGGAAAGGACCATAACGCGCCACCAATGCCGGTGCGTTAGGCGGAGTTCGGCTATCGCAAAACACCGATTTCGAACAGATGTTCGGATAATGGGGTATAGTTATCCACAGAAGCACGGATTGGGCAGGTCGTCAACGGCTCGCCGCGAAGTTTCAGAATGCTGGAATTTCAAGGGAAAGCGGTCTTCGGCGTGTCGAAATGCATGTTCTTCGACCACAATGGCCGATTGAACTTGCGCAGATGGATGATGCGGTTTTACGGTGAATCCATTCATTCGTCTCGGTCAACAACAAGGAGTAGTCATGGCACAGACGAGCGCGGCAAAGAACGCCGCACAGAACAAGTCCGCGAATGGAATCGATCCGCGCCGTCAGGCCGCGCTCGACACAGCGCTCGCGCAGGTCGAGAAAAGCTTCGGCAAGGGATCGGCCATGAGACTTGGCGACCGCCCGGAACAGGATGTCGAGGTCATTCCGACCGGATCCTTGGCTTTGGATATGGCATTAGGCATCGGCGGCCTGCCTAAAGGCCGTATTGTGGAGATTTACGGACCGGAATCCTCTGGTAAGACCACATTGGCGCTGCATGTGGTGGCCAATGCCCAGAAGGCCGGCGGTGTGGCCGCATTCATCGATGCCGAGCATGCGCTCGATCCGGTCTATGCCCGTAAGCTGGGCGTCGACACCGATTCGTTGATCGTCTCTCAGCCGGACAATGGCGAGCAGGCATTGGAAATCGCCGACATGCTGATTCGTTCCGGCGCGCTTGACGTGATTGTCATCGATTCCGTCGCGGCCTTGGTGCCGAAAGCGGAAATCGAAGGCGAGATGGGAGACAGCCATGTCGGCCTGCAGGCGCGCCTGATGAGTCAGGCGTTGCGTAAGATGACCGGTGCGCTGGCGCAAGCCGGTACCACCGCCATCTTCATCAACCAGTTGCGTGAGAAAATTGGCGTGTTCTTCGGTAATCCGGAGACCACCACCGGCGGCAAGGCATTGAAGTTCTACGCGTCCGTACGTATGGACATCCGCCGTATCCAGACCATTAAGAACGGTGATGAGGCTGTCGGCAACCGTACCAAGGTCAAGGTTGTTAAGAACAAGATGGCTCCGCCGTTCAAGACCGCCGAATTCGATGTGCTGTACGGCGAGGGCATCTCCAAGGAAGGTTCCGTGCTTGATATGGCGTTGCAGGCCAACGTCGTCAAAAAGTCTGGCTCGTGGTTCACCTATGAGGGCGACCAGCTGGGGCAAGGACGCGAAAACGTGCGTCAGTTCCTCAAGGACAATCCGGAACTCACAGAGGAAATCGAGAACAAGGTCAAGGCGGCATTCGGTCTGATCAAACCTACCGACCAGTTCGCCGAGGACGATGGGGCGGAGGACGCCGCGGGCGCGCCGGATGATGGTAAGACGTCCAAAACTTCAAAAGCCGCCAAAGCCTGACATATGATCAGCGCCGAACGTTTCCTTAAGGAACAGGGCCTTCAGCCGGCGTCGGCCGATACTGGGGGCCTTGCCCTTTCTTCAGAGGATCCAGAACGCACGAACGTTCAGAGGTGGAACCGTCGAACGAAACCTGACCGTTCCAGTTTGTTCGCTGGAAGCGCAAATGCGACGAAAACGCCACGACACGCGCGACACGCTGGGCGTGTTGGGAACGGCGATTCTACTGCCGCAAAGGATCCAAATGATCTTGACGCATGCAGGGAAGCCGCATTGCGATTGCTGGACGCTGCGCCTCGACCTTCCGGCGCACTGCGTGAGCGCCTGATTGGTAAGGGCTATACCTCTGAAGTGGTTGACGACGTCATCGAAAGACTGACAAGGGTTCAACTGATTGACGATGAAGCCTACGCGCAATCCGCGGTACGCTACTGTGCGACCCGTCTTATGGGATGTAGGGGCGCGGTCGCTGAGCTTACACGGAAAGGCGTCGACCGTAGGCTGGCCCAACAGGTTTGTGATGAGGCGGAATCCTACGGCGTGTTTACTGAAGCCGCATGGGAATTAGGCCGTAGAACCGCGAGAAAAACCGCCGGTCTGGAACGCGATGCACGTAGGCGCCGCTTCTGGAGCGCGGGCGGCAGAAAAGGCCATAATCCTGAGATTCTGCGCCAAATCGCACAGGAACTGTTTGATTGACGGCGACCGTTGACCAAGGGCGTGACGTCAGTTTCATAAAGAGGCTGGTGTAAAGAAATCCTCAAAACATAAAGAGTGGAGAGTGAGACCTCTTATACCCCGGGTTCTGTCGTGCCAACGGCACGGATGGCCATCCATCTCGACCTGGCGTTGCCGTCAGGCTCTAGCAGCCTACCCGAAGGCTTCGGACGAGCAGTCCTCGAACGCCTTCTGCTTGGCCTTGCTCCCGATGAGGCTTGCCATGCGGCCAACTGTCACCAGCGGCCCGGTGGTCTCTTACACCGCCGTTTCACCCTTACCCACCGGCCGAAACCGGTAAGGCGGTCTATTCTCTGCTGCGCTATCTCTCAGGTCGCCCTGGGCGGACGTTATCCGCCATCGTGCTCTATGGAGCCCGGAAGTTCCTCAACCGACAAAATCGGTCGCGGCCATCAAGAGGTCTCAAACGCACAACTATAGCAAGAGAATCGTCGAAAGCAAAGCGTAAAAAAACTTTTGTTTTCTCGGGGAGTTTTCCAGCAAATCACCAATCTTATGGATACAATGATGACTACCAAGCAGCGATGCAGCTGGTTGGTCCGTATATAGCGGTTAACACCGCTTGAGTCTAGGGAGGTCCACATGGAAATCGTCGTTACCGGACGTCATACGCAGATCAAGCAAAGGTTCCGTGACGTTGTCGAAAGCAAGATGAATCGTGTGACCGCTATCGCCCCGGATGCGCAGCGTGTCCAGATTGTGCTGTCCCACGAGGGCAATCCGCGTCAGGCCGACACCGCCAAGCGCGTTGAGATCACCGTCATCGCAGGTCGTACCGTGGTGCGTGCCGAAGCCTCCAGCGCCGACGAGTTCAGCGCGCTCGATCTGGCTCTCGACAAGCTGACGCTTCGTCTGCGCCGTACCCGCGACCGCCGCAAGGACCATCGTCGTGGCTACACCGATCCGGTCCCGGTCGATCTGGGCCCGGTCGAGCCGGTCGTCGTCGAGGAGCCGGAGCCGGAAGCGCCGAACAATAGCCCGGCCGACGCCGTTTCCGCTGATCTCGGCCCTGGCGAATCCGTCGAGGTCCAGGTCGGCGACACCCCAATCGTCATCCGCCGCAAGCTGCACATCGCCGAGCCGATGACCATTGACGAGGCCCTGTACGAGATGGAGCTGATCGGTCACGACTTCTTCCTGTTCGTCAACAAGGAAACCGGTCGTCCATCCGTCGTTTACCACCGTCACGGTTGGAGCTACGGCGTCTTCGAAATCGACACTCCGGAGAATGTGGCCAAGAAGTAATGGCTAATGGCTGAAAACTGAACGATAAGAGGCTCGCATGTCATACATGCGGGCCTCTTTTCTTATGCGAAAAACAAGATACGTCAAAACTTACGTAAAATGGACGGAGCTTTTCGGAAATCGCGAGAAAGCGACTATCCTCAATCGAGGAAAGTCACCATACACAAAGGGAGTGATTGTGGTAGATATCGTTGACAAAGCCCTACGCATGGGTGAAGGCCGACAGATCAAGAAGCTTGAGAACGTGGCCAAAGCGACGAACGCCTTGGAGGACGAGATCGCGGCGCTTGACGACGAGGAGCTCAAGGGCCAGACCGCCAAGTTCAAGCAGCGTATCGAAAACGGCGAGTCCCTTGACAAGCTCATGCCGGAAGCCTTCGCCACCGTGCGTGAAGCTTCCAAGCGAACCTTGGGCCTGCGCCACTTCGACGTGCAGCTCATGGGCGGCGCCGCTCTGCACTGGGGCAACATCGCCGAAATGAAGACCGGTGAAGGCAAGACCCTTGTGGCCACGCTGCCGGCCTACCTGAACGCACTCGACGGTCAGGGCGTCCACGTCGTCACCGTCAACGACTATCTGGCCAGCTACCAGGCCGAGCTGATGGGCCGTGTCTACCGCTTCCTCGGCATGAGCACCGGCTGCATCATCACCAACCAGAAGCCGCCGGAGCGTCGCAAGCAGTACAACGCCGACATCACCTACGGCACCAACAACGAATTCGGCTTCGATTACCTGCGCGACAACATGGCGTGGGAGAAGTCCGATCTCGTACAGCGTGGCCACCACTACGCCATCGTCGATGAGGTCGACTCCATTCTTATCGATGAGGCTCGTACCCCGTTGATCATCTCCGGTCCGGCCGAGGGCGACGTGACCCGCTGGTACCGCCAGTTCGCGCGCCTGGTTCTGAAGCTCAACCGTGACGAGGACTATGAGGTCGACGAAAAGAAGAAAGTCGTCGGCATCCTTGATCCGGGCATCACCAAGGTCGAGGACTATCTCGGCATCGACAACCTGTACGAACCGAACAACACCGCATTGATCGGCTATCTGAACAACGCCATCAAGGCCAAGGAGCTGTTCCTGCGTGACCGCGACTACGTCGTGACCGGCGGCGAAGTGCTCATCGTCGACGAGCACACCGGACGTATCCTGCCGGGCCGCCGTTACAACGAGGGTCTGCACCAAGCCATCGAAGCCAAGGAAGGCGTGGAGGTCAAAGCCGAAAACCAGACCTTCGCCACCATCACCCTGCAGAACTACTTCCGCATGTACGACAAGCTGGCAGGCATGACCGGTACCGCAGAGACCGAAGCCGCCGAATTCATGGGCACCTACAAGCTGGGCGTGCTGCCGATTCCGACCAACAAGCCGATGATCCGCGAGGATAAGGACGATCTGATCTTCCGTACCAAGAAGGAAAAGCTCGCCGCCATCGTCCGTGATGTGGCCAAGCGCCACAAGAAGGGCCAGCCGGTCCTGCTGGGTACCGCATCCGTGGAATCCTCCGAAGTCGTGTCCTCTCTGCTTGACGTGGCCAAGATTCCTCACCAGGTGCTGAACGCGAAGCAGCATGACAAGGAAGCCGCCGTTGTGGCCGTCGCAGGCCGTAAGGGCGCCGTCACCGTGGCCACCAACATGGCAGGCCGTGGTACCGATATCATGCTCGGCGGCAACGTCGAGTTCCTCGCCGATGCGAAGCTCAAGTCCGAAGGCTATTCTCCGGATGACACTCCGGACGAGTACGAGAAGCGTTGGCCGGGCACTTTGGCCGAAATCAAGGACCAGGTCAAGGACGAGCATGAGGAAGTCGTCAAGCTCGGCGGTCTGTACGTGCTCGGCACCGAGCGCCACGAATCCCGCCGTATCGACAACCAGCTGCGCGGCCGTTCCGGCCGTCAGGGCGATCCGGGCGAATCCCGTTTCTACCTGTCCCTCGAAGATGATCTGATGCGTCTGTTCAACACCCAGCTGGTGGCGCGTGTCATGGCCAAGGGCATGCCGGAAGGCGAGCCGATCGAAGCCAAGAGCGTTTCCAAGGGCGTGCGCACCGCACAGAAGGCCGTCGAATCGCGTAACTTCGAAATCCGTAAGAACGTGCTGAAGTACGATGACGTGATGAACAAGCAGCGCACCGTCATTTATGCGGAGCGTCAGGCTGTGCTGAAGGGCGCGGATATCCACGAGGACATCCTCAAGTTCATCGACGACACCGTGCTGAGCTACATCAAGGGCGCCAACAACGGTTCCGACAAGCCGGCCGATTGGGATTGGGACGGTCTGTTCAAGGCCATCTCCTCCGTGTACCCGATCGCCGTGGAGCAGGAAGCGGCCAAGGACGCCGTCGACAAGCTCAAGAGCGACAAGGCCGTTGAGGCCCTGAAGGAGCTCATCGTCTCCGACGCCAAGGACCAGTACTCCGATTTCGAAGACAAGCTCGGCAGCGAAGGCCTGCGCCAGCTCGAGCGCCGCGTGGTGCTCGCCGTGCTCGACCGCAAGTGGCGTGAACACCTCTACGAGATGGACTACCTCAAGGACGGCATCGGCCTGCGCGGTATGGGCCAGCGCGACCCGCTGGTCGAATACCAGCGTGAAGGCTACCAGATGTACAACTCCATGATCGAAGCCATCAAGGAGGAAACCATCCAGCTGCTGTTCCACGTGGACATCGAACGCGTGGCCATGACCGAGGACGAGGAGACCGAATCCGATGAGGATGAGGCCGTGAACGCCGCCGAGGCCGTAATGGGTCTGGACGGCGAAGCCGCCGCGACCGGCGAATCCGCTCCTGCAGAGCCGGAGACCGATGACGAGGCCGAAAAGACCACCATCGATGAACTGGCTGACGAGCAGAAGAACGAGAAGGGCATCGTCGGCATGCAGCCGATCAGCCATGCCGAAGGCAAGGTCCCGGCCAACAAGCGTCCGAAGAGCGAGGAACTCCACTCTCCGTGGGCGGATGGCCGCACTTTCCCGGGAACCGGCAAGAACGCCCAGTGCCCATGCGGTTCTGGCCGTAAGTACAAGATGTGCCACGGCCAGAACGAGCAGTGATTCGCTGAGTCGCTGACTTGCTCATGACATAACCTCCCCCGACCGTAATCGGGGGAGGTTTTCTTTTTTGAAGAATCTTCGATGGGCCGTTTCGTGATATGGACGTGCGGACGTGGGGAAACGTCCAATCGTTACAATTGGCGGCATCAGAACAACAATAAAGGCGTGCGACAGCGCCAAGGAGGGCATCATGGCCGAAATCACATGGAAGTCGATCCTCACCAAGCTGGTCGGAGGGGACCACTTGAGCGCCGAGGAATCCGAGTGGTTCGTCGATGACCTCATGAACGGCAATGCCGATCCGGCGGCCGTTGGCGCGGTACTCGCCACCCAGCAGCAGTTGGGGCTGACCCCCGACGAAGTGCGTGGCGCGGCGAAGGCCATGGTGGCCCATGCCATTCCGCTGTACATCGACGGTGAAACCACCGACATCGTCGGCACCGGTGGCGACGGAGCCTCCACCGTGAACCTGTCATCCATGGGGGCCGTCGTAGCCGCGGCCGCAGGCGTAAAAGTCGTCAAGCACGGCAATCGTGCGGCCTCATCCAAGTGCGGCACTGCTGACTGCTTCGAAGCGCTCGGCCTGCCCATGGATTTGACTCCGGAACAAGTGAGCGAAGTCGGCAACGAATGCGGCATCGCGTTCGCGTTCGCACGCACCTTCCATCCGGCGATGCGTTTCGTCGGACCGATTCGCGCCGCGCTCGGCGTGCCATGCGTGTTCAATGTGCTTGGTCCTCTGACCAACCCCGCGAGCCCGAAGCATATGGCCGTTGGCTGCGCCAATCGCAAGATGAGCCCGATTATGGCCGCCGTGTATGCGGCGAACGGCCAGACTGGCATGGTCTACACTTCCCATGAGGGCCTTGACGAGATGGCACCGACCGGTCCGGTCTCCATTTGGGAATTCAAGGACGGCAAGGTTACCGAAAACAAATTCGATCCGACCGTCGAACTCGGCCTCGCCAAAGTCACCATCGCAGATCTGAAGGGTGGCGAACCGACGCTCAACGCGCAGCTGGCACGAGACTTCTTCGCAGGCAAGGATGTGTCGTTCCGTACCACCGCGCTGCTGAACGCCGCTTCCGCAATCGTCGCCGACGGTCATTTGGTGCCGGGCGACGCAAGCTTGGCTGACCGGTTCAAAGCCGCCTACGCCATCGCGGAGCAGACCGTCGACTCCGGCAAGGCCACGGCGCTGCTTGACAAGTGGATCGCCACCGCCCAAGCTGCGAAGAAAGCCTGAAAACGCTGACAACGTATGTGTATGTGAAGGCCCCGGCGTAAATATGAACCGCACCCCGATTGTTGGACTGAAGAAATTCAGATTCGATGATCGGAGGTGCGGTTCTTTCGTATGCGTGAGGATCGAAGGAGACGTTACGACGACGGGTTCCGGCGCGAGGCGCTGGAGCTCATCAAGTCCGGAGCCGGCAAGGACACGCTCGCCAGAAGGCTTGCCATACCGGTGTATACCGCGAGAAACTGGATCGGGCTGTACAGGTCCAACGGCGAGGAGGCGGTCATGGGAGGCGGCGGCAGCAGACGCTACGACTGGGAGACGAAGGTCGCCGCGTCGCGCGACCACGTCGAGAACGGTCTGACCAAGACGGAGGCCATGGCCAGGCACGGGATCGCGAGCATCGCGTACCTGAAGGCGAAGGTCGCGTACCTGGAAAAACTCCGGGCCCTGCGGGCGTCCAAGTCGCGCGGCGCGAGCGAAGCGCCGTCGTCCGACTGCTCGCAGGGCGGGGACACCGGCTCGACCACCTCCTGAGGATAGCCGGGCTGCCGAAATCCACGTACTACCACCACCTGTCGCGCCCGGCGCACGTGTCCAGGCCGGACGTGGAGCCGATGGTACGGGAGATATGGGAGCGCACCCCGAACGGGTGCGGCCACCGGCAGGTGCGCATGTGCCTGGTCCACGAGTTCGGCACGCGCATATCCGCCAAGACCGTGCTCAGGGTCATGCGCCGTATGGGCTGAGATGCGCCATCCGCTCCAGGAACCCGTGGAGACGCTACAGCTCGTACAGGGGCGAGACGGGCGACCGCGTGCATAACCTGCCCGAACGCGACTTCGACGCGGCCCGTCCGTTCTCCAGGCTCGGCACCGACGTCATCGAGTTCAAGGTCGCCGGAGCCAAGGCGTACCTCGCTCCCGTGTACGACATGGCCAGCAAGGAGATCGTGGCCTGGGACGTGAGCCGCAGTCCGGACCTCGGGCAGCAGAAGCGCCTGCCCGCCGGCGCGGAGCCGATCCTGCACTCGGACATGGGATGGCAGTACCAGCACCAATGGTGGAGGAAGGAGCTCGAGCGGCTCGGCATCCGCCGGTCCATGAGCCGCAAGGGCAACTGCCTGGACAACGCGGCGGCCGAGCAGGTCTTCGGCCACTTGAAGGACGAGTCCTACCGCGGCCGTGTGTTCGACTCGTACGAACAGTTCAAGCGCGAGCTGGACGCCTACATCATCCATTGGAACACCAGACGACGCCAGATACGACTCGAGGGACGCACCCCGGAGGAGTTCCGGAGCATGTCCCTCGCGGTCTGACCCTGTATCCCAATTAACAACGTCCAACAAACGGGGCGCAGTTCAATAACCGCCGGGGCCTTCACATAGATGGATGTATTCAGTTTGTCGCCAAAGAATCGTCAGACGCGTGCTCCATCATCGAATTCGTCGGTACGCGTTTCACGATGCCCTTTATGCTGCACGATGAGGCCAGCGGCGCCGACCAGCGCACACAAACCGAAAATCGAACCAAGAATCGAAGCCAACGCCGGAACGAACACGGAAGCGATAATGCCGATGACGCCGGCCACCAGCAATATCCAGAACACCAGTTTTGACAGTTTCACATGGCCGATTTCAGGATTCGGCGGCACGAAGTCGTCACCGTAACGGTCCATGACCCGATCCGTGTCAAGCCAGCTCGAACCAGTGAAATCGCGCGGCCCACGACCATTCGCCGGCGCATCATTGGTGAACGTGCCCTGATCCAAGTCATCGATGGACAGCAAAGCCTCTTTTTCCCGACGTTGCGCATGCTTCTCGAAACGTTTCGCACTACGCGAACGTTCCACGGCCTTCAAATCGTCAGCATGCGAATCCGCAAACTCGGCCCAAGCCGCATCCAAGTCGTCCATTGGAGAGCCGCCACCATGCGACGCGTCATTTGGGCGTTCTTCATCGTCATTGCTATTGTTGAGGTCAGTCATACTTATACTCTAATCGGGCGGAGGCCAATCCGCTGGGAGGATCGTGAAGAATGCTCTATTGGTTTTTCGTCAAAGGCTTGGGACCAATCGCCATCCACCGTTTGGGACCGACCGCGCAAGGACTTGAGAACATTCCGCACGAAGGTGGCGCCATCATCGCAGCCAACCATCTTGCCGTCATCGACGATGCGTTGCTGCCGTTGACCTGCCCGCGCATGATTCATTTCATGGGCAAGGCCGAATATTTCGAAGGCAAAGGCATCAAAGGCAAATTCAAGAAATGGTGGTTCACGTCAGTCGGCGTGTTCCCCGTGGACCGTTCCGGCGGTTCCAAATCACTTGGCGCACTGAACCACGCCCGTGAGATCATCGAGGACGGACATCTGTTCGGCATTCACATCGAAGGTACTCGCAGCCCCGATGGACGTCTTTACAAAGGACACACCGGCGCGGCGCGTCTGGCATTCGAAACCGGTCGCCCCATTATTCCGGCCGCCATCATCGGTTCGCGTGAACTGCAGAAGCCAGGACAGGTCATTCCGAACAAAGGCAAGTCCAAGGTGGTTTACGGCAAGCCGATTGAAGTCGAGAAGAAATCCGCCGACCAGATTACCCACGATGATTTGCGTTCGCTTACCGACCGCGTGACCCGTGAGATCCAGAAGATGAGCGGACAGGAATACGTCGACGAATACGCGCAGAAGGTCAAGGCCGAGCTCAAAGCCCAGCAGGAGGCCGAAGCGCAGGCACAAGCCGAATCCGCTGCCAAGAAGGCATAAGTTTTCAGCGAGGTTCATTCCAAACCAATCAGGGGTGTCTGTTCCGAAGAATGTTTTCGGAACAGACACCCCTGATTTCTATTTTGTAATCAGGATAATCAGTCGAACAGCGACGAATACATTTTCAAGGTGACGGTATTCGGCGTGCCATCCTCCTGACGCAGTCGCACCTCGGTGCCTCCTACCGGATCCTGCGAAGCGACCTTCTTGTCTTGACTGGAGTCAAGTGTCAGTTGCGAGCTGATCTTCACACTGAATCCCAGCTTCTCCAATGCGGCTTTGGCAGCGGCGGCTTTCTGTCCGACATAATTCGGCAGCGTTACGGTTTCCGGTCCCTTCGACACCACCGCATTGACGCTATCGCCCCAGTGCAACTCGTCTCCGGTCTTCGCGGAAGCGGAAATCACCTGTCCTTGCGGAATCTTGTCATCGAATTGCTCGGTCCAGTTGACGGTGAGCTTGAGCGCATCAAGCGTCTGCTGCGCCTCATCCTTCGATTTGCCCACGACGTCCGGCATGGTAACCGGTTTCGGTCCTTGGGACAGCGTGACGGTAATCTTCGCGTTATGGGGCAGAGTCGCGCCGGGATCCACGCTTAAATCAAGCAACGCGCCCTGAGGTACGTCCATGGAATACGCGTCATCATTGGCCGGAGTCTGTTCGATGTTGTCGAAGCCGGCACGCTTCAACGCGTTGATCGGATCCTTGCCGTTCGCACTGGTGGCATCGAGAATGTCTGTGGGAACAGTGCCCTGCTTAATACCCTTGGACACTACCACCTTGACCTTCTGATGATGACGTTTGCTCACATGCGAACCGACATTCTCCGGGTCGGTGGAGATGACATTGCCAGCCTTGACGGAATCACTGAACGCCTCGGTCTCTTCGTACTCGATGTTGGAGAATTTCAGCAGTTCCTCATAGGCGTTCCATTTGATGTTGGAAATACGGCAGGGCTCCGAATCGGAACATGTGAGATCTGCCGGCTGAGGCATGGTCCAGTAGCTGCCCGGTCCTCGGAAATACCACCAGGCATAGCCTCCACCGCCTGCGCAGGCAAGCACGATGGCTGCTACGACGGCGATGATGACAGGTGCACGCTTGCCACTGCGTTTCGGCTGTCCACCACTGACCGGACCGTTCGAGGGGGAAGCTGGAACGTTGTTGGCGGGGACGTCGTTCTTTTCAAAAGCCAAGCGGGTGGTTGCCTCCGGATCTGCCTGCTGCGCCGGCATGACGGTGGTTTTGTTCGGGTTTTCCGGATTGAACTGTCGTGTACGATCGTCGCTCTGACGCACAGGCGGTGCTGGGGGAGCGGGCGGTAGCGGCATCTGCCGGGTGCCATCGCCGGGCATGGTGTCGGCGGCGTCGTTTGCGGCCGGGGAAACGGCTGACAGACGGTATTGCCAGTCGTCGATGGTGAGGTTCGATTGCAACTGCTGCAATTCGTCGAATGCCACAGACGCATCCTGGGGACGGTCCTCGACCGCGCGCGCCGTAAGACGGGCGAGGAATGCGGCCACGCCTGCATTGATGCCCGGACAAGCGGTCGTGATATCCGGCACATCCTCATGCACGTGCTTGAACACCAGCGTCACCGGATTGTCCGCGGTGAACGGCACCTTGCCGGCCAGCATCTCCCAAGCCATGATGCCTACGGAATACAGGTCTCCCTGCGGCGTTGCCTGATTGTGCTGAATCATTTCTGGCGCCAGATAGGCGGCCGTGCCCAGCAGCATGCCGGTGGAGGACAGCGTGGCCTGCGACACCGCCTTGGCCAGGCCGAAATCGGTGATCTGCACATGTCCTCGGTCATTGAGCAGAATATTCTCCGGTTTGATATCGCGGTGCACCACGCCTGCGCGATGCGCCGAAGCCAAGCCGTCCAACGTCTCACCGACTATGCGTAGCGTCTCACGAACGCTGAACGTGACTTGCTGGTTCATTTCGTACCGCAGGTTCACGCCATGCACGTACTCCATGACAAGAAAATCCAGTCCATCGAACTCACCGGTGTCATACACCTGCACGATATGGGGATTGGCTATTGCTGCTGCGGAACGGGCCTCGCGATGGAAACGTTCCACGAACTGGTCGCGTTGTGGGCCCTGTGCCAGCTGCGTGTGCATGATCTTAATGGCGACGGTGCGTCCCAGACGCTCGTCAACAGCTTGATACACCGTGGCCATGCCGCCATCGGCGATTCTGCTGACGACTCGGTACCGGCCTTCGATGACCTGGCCTTCGGGGGCATGCTGGGCTTCACTCATGGCTAATCGGTACGATTCCTTCTTCAAAAAACGTTTCGCGACAAAGATGTGTTCACTTGTAGTCTACAAGGAATGGTTTGCGGAAGATGCGATGAACACGGGTCTTTCACAGTGCGGCGGCATCAGCCCTGTTCCCGCACAATCGGTACGAAACGTGCGCATGCTTCGGTAAGCATGTCTTTGCGATCCTGCGATAGTTCAAGCGTCTCGATGGCGGCCTTCGACTCGAGCCACAGACCGGCGATCCGTTCCTTGGAACGTGCGATGGCACCAGTGGATTCGAACAATGCGATGGCACGCCTAACATGTGCCTCGTCACGTGATTCGGCTTCCCACATGTCGATGAGTTCACGTCGTTCGACATCGCCGGCAGCCTCAATCGCATCGGCCAGCAACACCGTGCGTTTGCCTTCACGGATATCACCGCCCACCGGTTTGCCGGTATTGCGGCTCGACCCGATGACGTCCAGAAGATCATCCGCGAGCTGGAACGCCAAACCAAGAGGCAATCCAATCGCCAGTGCGAGCCTGCGCGCGTCCGCAGGGGCGAGGCCGGCGGCAAGCATACCGAATTCCAAAGGTGCGATAGTGGTATAACTGGCGGTCTTCCAACGGAAGACATTCAAAGAGGCCGACGCCAGCTCTTCAGGATCGTCTAACGTATTGAGTTCCACGGCCAAATCGAGTACTTGGCCGATTTCCACTTCACGGTGCATATTCAGGAAGGCCGACACCACGGAAGATCCGGAGCCAAGCCGGCAAGCCGCTTTATTGGCGATATCCACGCTCGCGGTGGCCAGCATATCACCCAACATGATGCCCAAACCATGGCCGATGGCATCACTATGGGTATCCGTGGCAAGCGCACGATGAGCGGACGGCTTGCCACGGCGCAGATCGGAATCGTCGATGATGTCGTCATGCACCAACGCGCCGGTCTGAAACACTTCGATCGCGCATGCCAGATCCAACACCGCATCCATATCACGTTCCGCCACATCCTGCGGCGCGAACGCACGGAACGCATCCAACGTCAGCAACGCCCGCAGACGTTTGCCGCCCTCACTTGACGTGACCGCCTGCTGCGCCACCGCATCAGCGACGGCTTTGCAGGAATTCGCCACCGGATCGTCCGCATGCAGGAACGAAAAATCCCTTACCAGCGAGAGCGTGCGCGTTTCAATCTGTTCCAAATCGGAAGAGCTAGTCATGGGTCAAGGTTATCCACACACATTCGACAAGAGGAAAACATAATGATTGCAGCGGGTGAGACGGTGCCGGACGTTTCGTGACACGCCGAGCTTCACGTTCTCCGACCACAGGGGTGCCGAAACGCCTCATTGCATTGCCGGATGATGCATAGTTCCAACAAAGCGGCCTGCATCAAGCGACCGCTCCGATACGCCAAGGAGGACGAGACATGAAGACGATCGACGAGCCCATGCCGATATGCGAAGCCGAGATGGAACGGCTTGAAGACCAATTGGTGGAGGATTGCAAATCGCTGGGCATGGCGGAGAGCATACGCGATTTCCTGCAGGAGCCATTCTCGGAATGGATGGATGAGCTGGCCGATGAATCGTCGGGAGGTGACGATTCATCGCCAGAATGCAGACTGTCCAGAAACGGTGCGGGAGCACTTGCCATCGCCATGCAGCAGACCATGGCGGTGCGTGACGCGCTGCTGGTCTCCATCATCGTGGATGAACGACGTTCGTCACGTGACTTTCTCATGGGATTCATGGCCAATCCGACACTTCCCGGCAACACGCGTCATCTGGAGGAATCCCTCAACGGATCGTTCCGTGACGCATCAAGAAAACCCGACACGAAACGTTGCGACAACGGCGTCAACATGATGTTCGACATCATCGGGATGGTCCCCGAACGGTATCATGTGCAGCCATTGGCCATAATCAGTTATGTGCTGTGGTGGATGGGCGATGAGCGCGCCATGCTGTGCGCGATGCGTGCGCTCGCGTTGGATGAGAATTGTTCGCTCGCGGCGATCATCTGCTCCGCGGCGCATCGTCATATCGGACCGGCATGGGCCGAAGAGACATAGAGCAACACGCCGAAAGGAAGCGGTACTTGCGCATGGTGAGCTCAACACGCGGGAATAATCGTCCTCGCAAGATGGTTAACTCACATAGTTGACGATTTGCCCTTGCCAGAAGTGGGTCCATATGGTATACGCTTCCGGCGGGATCAATAGGAGGATAAGTTTGGCCACCAAGGAAACGACGGTAAATACGGAACAGACTGATCTGACCGAAAAGACCACCTCCGGAAAAAAGGCCTCCACGCGCAAGCCTGCTGCCAAGAAGAGCGAGTCCTCAAAGACCGCTACGAAGACGTCGCGCAAGACGGCCGCGAAGAAGACCTCCGCCGCCAAGAAAAGCAAGAAAGCGGAAGAAGAAGAGAACCTGATCGAGCAGGACGCTCCTGAAGACGATCCCGTCGAGGATGCCGATCTTGATGATTTCGACGATGACCTTGATGACGTGGACGACGAAGGGGAGGATGACGACCTCGACGAGGACAATATCGACGAGGATGACGATTCCGAACTGGAAGACGATGACGAAGACAAGCGCAAAAAGCCGGAAGAGCCCAAGGAAAAAGGCGCTTTCGTGGTGCGTGACGATGATGACGACGACAATCTGACGCCGTCCGGCAATCCGAAGCGTCGTGTGATCGCAGCCGGCGCCACCGCAGATCCGGTCAAGGATTACCTGAAGCAGATCGGCCGAGTGAACCTGCTGAACGCCGAACAGGAAGTCGACCTGTCCGAACGCATCGAGGCCGGTCTGTACGCCCAACATCTGCTGGACACGGAATCCGACAAGATGGATTTCAAGCGCCGGCGTGAACTGAAGTGGGCCGCGAACGACGGCAAGCGCGCCAAGGACCATCTGCTGGAAGCCAACCTTCGACTCGTGGTCTCTCTTGCCAAGCGCTATACGGGCCGTGGCATGCTGTTCCTCGATTTGATTCAGGAAGGCAATCTTGGTCTGATTCGTGCCGTAGAGAAGTTCGACTGGAAGAAGGGCTTCAAGTTCTCCACGTACGCCACATGGTGGATTCGCCAGGCCATCACCCGTGCCATGGCTGATCAGGCCCGCACCATTCGTGTGCCTGTGCATATGGTGGAAGTCATCAACAAGCTGTCCCGCGTGCAGCGCCAGATGCTTCAGGACCTCGGCCGCGAACCTACGCCGGACGAACTGGCCCGCGAGCTCGACATGCCGGTCGAGAAGGTGCAGGAAGTGCAGAAGTACGGGCGTGAGCCGATTTCCCTGCACACGCCGCTGGGCGAGGATGGCGATTCCGAGTTCGGTGATCTGATCGAAGACACCGACGCCATCGCACCGTCCGATGCCGTCGCCTTCTCGCTGTTGCAGGAGCAGTTCAAGCAGGTGCTTGAAACGCTGTCTCCGCGTGAAGCTGGCGTCATCAAGATGCGCTACGGTTTGGAGGACGGCCAGCCGAAGACGCTGGATGATATCGGACGTGTGTATGGCGTGACGCGCGAACGTATCCGCCAAATCGAATCGAAGACCATGTCCAAGCTGCGCCATCCGTCCCGTTCGCAGACGCTGCGCGACTTCCTGGACCAGTGATAGTAATCAGACGCGAGTAAATGAAGTCGAGAAACCGGCATGAACGCAGGGTTTCTCGACTTCATGTCTTGTAAGGCGACAATTGAAAGGGAACATGGCTAAGGATAATTACGGTGCTGAGAGTCTTACCGTGCTCGAAGGCTTGGATGCGGTGCGCAAACGTCCGGGCATGTACATCGGCACGACCGACAGCCAGGGCCTGATGCACTGCCTGTGGGAGATCATCGACAATGCCGTCGATGAGGCTCTTGCGGGAGCCTGCAACCACATCATCGTGACCTTGCATGACGATGGTTCCGTTGAAGTGGCGGACAATGGCCGAGGCATTCCGGTGGACGTGGAGCCGAAAACCAAGCTCACCGGCGTGGAAGTGGTGCTGACCAAGCTGCATGCCGGCGCCAAATTCGGCAATTCCTCGTATGGCGCTTCCGGCGGTCTGCATGGTGTCGGCTCATCCGTTGTGAACGCATTGAGCTCCCGTCTCGACGTGGAAGTGGATCGTGACGGCAAAACCCACCACATGGCTTTCCATCAGGGCCACCCCGGAGTGTATTCCGACGTTGATCCGGAACACCCGTCTCCCGATTCGCCATTCAAGAAGACGCGCAAGAATCGTCCCACCGAACTTGAGATCATCGGCAAAGTCAGTCCGAAGACCACGGGTACCCGCATCCGCTATTGGGCGGATCCGGAGATTTTCAACGACACCGCTGAATTCAGCTATGACCAGCTCATCGACCGTGTACGGCAGACCAGTTTCCTGGTGCCAGGGCTGAAAATCACCGTCATCGACGAGAACATTCCCGAAACCGGCGACGAGTCCATTGACGAAATGCTGGAAGTCGATGACAATGTCATCGAACAGGTGACGGAAGAGAACACGTCCGCTGAAACGGATGATATCGGAACCTCTGCCGACATACTGCAGGAGGATTCAGCCGAAGCTGATGAGTCAGCCGAATCGCAAGAAAACGATGCTGCCACGCAATCGCAGGAAACCGTTTCCCAGCCCGTGCAGCCGAAATATCCGCATGCGCGCGTCGAAGAATTCTGCCATACCGGAGGCGTGAAGGATTTCGTCGACTTCCTGTCCAAAGGCGAAGCGGTCTCCGATATTTGGCGCATCGCCGGCGAGGACACGTATGTTGAAGAAACGCAGGCGGTCGGAGACGATGGTGAACTGCATGCGCAGAAGGTGACGCGTGATTGCGCAGTCGATATCGCCATGCGATGGACCAACGGCTACGACACCACCATGCGCAGCTTCGTCAACGTGGTGGAGACGCCCGGCGGCGGCATGCACGTGGACGGCTTCCTCCAAGGCATCACCAAGCAGGTGCGCAAGGCCATCGAGGACAACGCGCGCAAACTCAAGGTGAATCTCAAGGATTCCCATATGAAGGTGGAACGTGACGACATTCTCGCCGGTCTGGTGGCCGTTGTCACCGTCCGCATCGCCGAACCGCAGTTCCAAGGCCAGACCAAGGACGTGCTCGGCACCGCGCAAGTCAAGCCGATCGTCTCCAGAATGACCGATAAGCAGTTCGGTGAGATGATTACCGGCTCCAAACGCGGTTACAAGGAACAGTCCGGCCGCGTGCTGGAGAAAATCGTCGGCGAAATGCATGCCCGCGTGCAGGCGCGCAAGACCAAGGAAGTCACACGCCGTAAGAACGCGCTTGAATCCGCGTCCATGCCGCCGAAACTGTCCGACTGCCAGCCCGGCAATGACGATGTGGCCGAACTGTTCATCGTCGAGGGTGATTCCGCATTGGGCACAGCCAAGGCCGCCCGTAATTCCGGTTTCCAAGCGTTGCTGCCGATTCGAGGCAAAATCCTCAACGTGCAGAAGGCATCGCTCGCGCAGATGCTGTCCAACAAGGAATGCGCAGCCATCATCCAGGTGGTCGGCGCAGGATCCGGCGCAAGCTTCGACATCGAACAGGCCCGATACAACAAGATCATCATGATGACCGATGCCGATGTCGACGGCGCGCACATCCGCATCCTGCTGCTGACGCTGTTCTACCGGTACATGCGGCCGCTTATCGAATACGGTCATGTGTATGCCGCAGTGCCGCCGCTGCATCGTATCGCGTTGACGGGTACGCATAAGGGCGAGTACATCTACACGTATTCCGATGATGAGTTGGCAGGCAAACTCGCCGAGCTTGATAAAAAGTACATCGGCTACAACGAGGACATCCAGCGTTACAAGGGTTTGGGTGAGATGGACGCCGACCAGCTGGCCGATACCACCATGGATCCGCGCACCCGCATGCTGCGCCGTATCCGCATGGAGGACGCCGAACAGGCCAGCCACATCTTCAGCCTGCTCATGGGTGATGACGTGCCGCCGCGCAAGGCGTTCATCGTGGAGAACGCCGACGATTTCGACCGTTCCAAGATCGACACCTGATATTGCATGGCGATTGCGATTGGCGGGCCTTGCGTTACGGCGGAGACCCGCTTTTCGTGTATGCACGATAATGCAAAAACGTCGGTCGATAGTGCAAGATACAAAATACCGTTTGGTAGGTAACTTTGGATAAAATAGCGGAGTATTTTCGTGATTTTATTGCCGCAAACATAAAACATACAAGGAGCTGACTGTGGCCAATTTGCTGCTCGCCGTGATTTACATCGCCTTCATCAGTCTGGGTCTGCCGGACGCGGTGCTCGGCGCCGCATGGCCGACGATGAGCGGCGACCTGCATGCGCCGATTTCCTGGGCGGGTGGCATTTCCATGACGATTTCCGCCGGCACCATCGTGTCCGCGCTGCTATCCGACCGCATGACCTTGCGGTTCGGTGCAGGCAAGGTCACGGCAGTGTCCGTTGCGTTGACGGCGTTCGCATTGTTCGGCTTCTCCATCTCGCCGAATTACTGGATGCTGCTGCTCTTCGCCATTCCGTACGGCTTGGGCGCGGGCGGCGTCGATGCGGCGCTCAACAACTATGTGGCAATCCACTACGAAAGCCGTCACATGAGCTGGCTGCACGCCATGTGGGGCTTGGGCACTCTGCTTGGCCCGTACATCATGGCAAGCGCATTGGGTGCCGGCCATGGTTGGGCGTGGGGCTACCGGACCATCTCCATTCTGCAGGTCGTGCTCACCGCGGTGCTGGTGCTGAGCCTGCCGTTGTGGAAGGCGCGTAAGACCGTCGAACCGCAGCGGACGAGTGAAACCTCTTCCGTGCAATCCGCGCAGTCCGAGCAATCGGAAGGGGAAACGGCTGACCGGCGCAAGCCGCTTGGTATTCGCGGTGTGCTCGCCATCCGTGGCGCCCGCGAGATCCTCGTGATGTTCTTCTGCTATTCCGCGCTCGAATCGACCGCCATGTTGTGGGCCAGCAGCTATATGGCGCTTGGCAAGGGCATCGACAAGACCACGGCGGCCATGTGGGGAAGCCTGTTTTGCATCGGCATCACCGTCGGACGTCTCGCCAGCGGTTTCCTGACCATGAAACTGAACGATCCGGCCATGATTCGTCTTGGCCAGGCGTTGGTGCTGACCGGCATCGTCATCATGCTCCTGCCGTTGCCGCACAATATCGGCACCATCGCGGGACTAATGGTCATCGGTTTGGGCTGCGCGCCGATCTATCCGTGCGTCATCCATTCCACTCCTGCTTATTTCGGCGAGGACAAATCGCAGGCCATCGTCGGCATGCAGATGGCTTGCGCCTATGTGGGATCGATGTGCATGCCGCCGCTGTTCGGGCTGATCGCGCAGCATGTTTCGGTCAACCTGTTCCCGTTCTATCTGGTGGTGTTCCTGGCGCTGATAGTCGCCATGCATGAGACTTTGCGCCGCAAGTGCGGCGACCGTGCGGCCGCCTGACGACGCCATATGTGAGACGCTCGAATGCGTCAGCCGGGCGGTGTGCTCGAATGAGCCGACGACGGTGGATGACGAGCTTTCCGCCGGTTGTGGATGATGTCTGAAGACGATGCCATAATCGAACGTATGTGCGAATGCATGGACTTGTTCTCGGAGCCTACCAAGGCCTGGTTCAAGCATGCGTTCAATGCTCCGACGGAGGCGCAACGTTTGGCATGGCCGGCCATCCGCTCCGGCGAGAACGTGTTGGTGGTGGCGCCCACCGGCTCCGGCAAGACATTGTGCGCCTTCCTTTCCGCAATCGACCGTCTGATGACGGGGAAGGACGATGGCTTATTGCGGACGTCCGGCGGTGGGGACGGCACGGCTGAATCCGATTGCAATGCCAAGAAACGTAAACCCGTCCGCGGCGTCAAGGTCCTGTATATTTCGCCATTGAAGGCTCTGGGCGTGGATGTGGCCAAGAACCTCCAAGCGCCATTGGCTGGCATCGCCGGACAGTGCGAGGCGATGGGATTGCCATCGCCGAAAGTCAGCGTGGGCATGCGAAGCGGCGACACCACGCCGCAGGAACGGCGCAGAATCGTCAGCCATCCGCCGGATATCCTCGTCACCACGCCCGAATCGCTGTTCCTGCTGCTCACCTCCAAGGCGCGACGGATACTTTCCGCCGTTGATACCGTTATCGTGGATGAAGTGCACGCCATCGCGGGCTCCAAACGTGGCGCGCACCTGGCGCTGAGCTTGGAACGATTGGAAAGCCTTGCCGGCCGGTCTGTCCAACGCATCGGGCTTTCCGCCACTGTGGAACCGCCGGCCGAAGCCGCACGTTTCCTTGGCGGCACGCGGCCGGTACGCGTCATCAGACCCGAATCGCACCCCGACATGGATCTGAAAGTGGTGGAACCGCTTTCGGCCATGCGCGATCCCGTCTCCGACGACGCAGGGCGGAGGGCAGGCGCCGTGAAACTTCCGAACCGCCATACCACGCATATTCCCGGGGTGAGTCCTGCCATGGAGGCATTGGCGGAACGTAAAGGACTGACTTCGGTCGGGGGAGACGAACATACCTCACGGGTTTCGACCGGAGGTTCGGTATGGCCGGCCATCGAACGCAGCGTGCTTGACGAAGTGCTGAAACACCACACCACCCTCGTGTTCGTCAACTCCCGTGGCCTTGCGGAAAAACTCACCGCACGGCTCAACGACCTGTATGCGCAATTGCGCACATCCCGGAAAACTGGGTCTGAAACCGCCGTCAAAGCGGACGCAGGGCGGGATGCGCTGTCCGACCGTAGGCTTGGCCGAACGGACTTGAGTGTGTCGGACAACGCATCCCAGCCGGAGTCCACAGCCAGTGATTCCACCCAGCCGTATCCGGATCTGGGCTCCCCGGAAGGCCGTGAAGGCTTCGCCAAACACTACGATTCCGTGGTCGGATCCACCACCATGCTGGTCTCCTCGCATGCGGACGCCGACGCAATCGCCATGGCGCATCATGGTTCCGTTTCCAAAGACCGGCGCAAACAGATCGAAGAGCAGCTCAAACGCGGCCAATTGCGTTGCGTGGTCGCCACATCGAGCCTTGAACTCGGCATCGACATGGGGTCGGTGGATCTGGTCATCCAGATCGCACCGCCATTGTCCGTGTCCTCGGGATTGCAGCGGGTGGGGCGCGCCGACCACAAGGTCGGGGGAGTCTCGCATGCACTGTTCTACCCGATTACACGAGAGCAAATCATCGGCACGGCCGCAAGCATCGAATGCATGCGCTCCGGAGACATCGAAACACTGACCATTCCATGCAACCCCTTGGACGTGCTTGCCCAGCAAACCGTCGCCGCCGCGGCGATGGATGATCTGAAACCAGACGACTGGTACGTGACCGTGCGCAAGGCCGCGCCATTCGAAGATCTCGACAGAACCATGTTCGATGCTGTGATGGGCATGATGACCGGCGCCTACAACGGCGAGGATTTCTCCGCCTTCCGGCCACCACTGCAATACAACGAAGAGGCGGGTCTCATCTCCGCGCGCCCTGGAGCTCAACGACTGGCCGTGACCAGCGGAGGCACCATACCCGACCGAGGAACCTACACCGTGGTGCTTCCCGAAGAAGGCTCCGGACCGGGCCCACGCAAAGTGGGGGAGCTGGATGAGGAAATGGTGTACGAATCCCGGGTCGGAGACGTCATCACCCTCGGCACATCGACCTGGCAGATCCAGGAAATCACCCGGGACCGTGTGGTGGTGGTTCCTGCTCCAGGGCGTACCGCCCGACTGCCGTTCTGGCATGGCGAAGGCGACGGGCGGGACGCGGCATTCGGACGGTCCCAAGGCCGATTCATACGCGATATGGCGCAAGGACTACGCGCGGAAGTCTCGGACGGCATCGCAGGAGACAAAACCAGCCGATTCGACACGACAACAATCGCACGTCTACGTCGTGACGGATTGGACGACAACGCCATCGGCAATCTTGCCGACCTGCTTGCCGAACAGCGCGCCGCCACGGGAACGATTCCCAACGACCGTGAGCTGGTCGTCGAACGCTGCCAGGATGAAGAAGGCGATTGGCGTGTGATCGTCCACTCGCCATACGGCAGACGCGTGCACGAACCATGGGCCATGGCCATCACCACATGCATCAAACAACGATACGGGTTCGATGGGCAGGTATACGCGGCCGACGACGGCATCATCATCCGCCTCCCGGACGGCGACGGCAACCTGCCGATCCGCGAGCTGCTGCTGTTCGACATGGACGAGCTGCAACGCATCATCGAAACGCAAGTCGGCGAAAGCGTGCTGTATGCCGCACGATTCCGAGAATGCGCGGCGCGATCGCTGTTCCTGCCACGCGCCAACCCCGGCAAACGCGTCCCCTTATGGCAGCAGCGGCTGCGCGCGGCGCAACTGCTCAACGCCGCCCGAACTCGGAAGAACTTCCCGTTGCTGTTGGAAACCGCACGCGAATGCCTACAGGACGTGTACGATCTGCCCGCGCTGAAACATGTGATGTCCGGATTACGCTCCGGCGTCATCTCTTTGAGCGAGACCGTCACGGAAACGCCATCGCCGTTCGCGGAAAACATGCTGTTCGGATACGTGGGCGCGGTCATGTACCAATACGACGTGCCGCAAGCCGAACGCAGCACGCAACTGCTGTCCATGGACCCGGAAGTGCTGGAACGTCTTCTGGGCGCCACGGACATGGCTTCGCTGTTGGATGCCGACGTCATCGCGCAGATTGGGAAGGAGCTTGCCGGACGGACGTTCTGGAACGATTTGGACGAGACTGACATTGCCGGCCGTGTGGCGCGATATGTCAAAACGCATGGCCCATTCACCGCGGATCAGATGATCGCCGAACTGGGATTGGACGCTGTCCAAGGCGTACGCATGTTGGATGAATTACATGCCAAAGGCGAACTGCTGAAAGGCCATTTCGTCGATGATGCGGCCGGAGCGGACGCCAATGGTTCCGATGATTCAGCATCGGAACGGTCACCTCGGCAAACGCCCCAGCAATGGCTCCACAAAGACGTGTTTCGGCGTATCCGCGCGCTTTCGCTTGCCAAGGCACGCAAAGCCATCAAGCCGGTGGAACCGGCCGTCTATCAGGCGTTCCTGTTGGACAGACAAGGTGTCGGACCTGTGGGTGGCGCCCGATATGAAGGCGTCGACGGGCTGATGCGTGTGATCGAACAGCTTGAAGGCATATACCTCAACGCCTCCGTTTGGGAATCCTCGGTCTTCCCCGCACGCGTTCGCGACTACCAACCGAGTATGTTGGACGAATTGCTCGCATCCGGAGACGTGGTATGGGTCGGCTCCAAAATCAATGGTTCCAACGCCAAGGAAGCCGGCGGCATCGCATTCCATCCAGCTGATTCACGGCTGCTGACGAAACCCGGCGAACAATCGCAGAACAATGCCTATAGTGCCGGAACCATGACCGTGCCGGAGACGATACTCGCCGCATTATCGAATGGGGGAGCCTTCCATGCGCGGCAGCTTTCCACAGCCGCCAAAGCCATCTGGCAGGAACATGCGGAAGTCAACGTGAATCCTGAAACAGGGGAAATCATCCTTCCCACATGGGGCGAAAGCCAGTTCGAGGAAGCCTTGTGGTCCTTGGTATGGCAAGGCAAAGTGACGAACAGTTCATTCGCTCCCGTTCGGGCCTTGGCTCAAGGCACGGTTTCAGTGCGCGCGCCACGCACTGCCGCACGCAGACGCGTACGGATCCACGCCTCGACACCGGCGACGCTCGGTGGATTATGGTCCGCGGTCGACTCGTCCCGGACCAGTCCAATGGCGATACCGGATCAAACGGACGATACCGCCGGCAAACCAACAGCCGGCATCGAGGAATACGACATCGCATTGATCGAATCGCTGCTCGACCGATATGGCGTGATCGCCGCTCCGCTAATCGACAAGGAGCAGGTCGCAGGCGGATTCTCCGGACTATACCCGGTACTCAAACGTATGGAGGAACACGGCAATCTGGTCAGAGGCATGTTCGTCAAAGGATTCGGAGCGGCCCAATTCGCCGGACGTGACACAGTGGACGCCTTGCGCGGCGACGACGAGGCGCGCAGCCAATCCTGCGTGGCGCTCGACGTGACCGACCCGGCCAACCTGACAGGCTCCGCGATCACATGGCCCGAACAACACCATATGAAACCGGCGCGCAGAGCGGAATCGGTCATCGTGCTCGACCACGGCATGCCGGTGCTGTTCGCCGTGCCGAAAAGCCACAGAATCGTCAGCTTCACCGATGACGAGCGAATATTGCAGCCGGCATGTACGGAACTTGCCTATGCATTGCAGCATCAGTCCAAGGGCAGCGTCAGCTTCGCCGAAATGAACGGTGAATCATTGAAGGAACGCAACGAATACAGACGTTTGCTGCATGCTGCCGGGTTCGTGGACAGCCCACAAGGCATGAAGCTATATGGCTGAACCCAGCCGGAGGCACTTTCACCCAGCCTGCTCATTCAATCTGGCGGCCCAAGTGCGCAAAACGGGAAGGCCCTGAACCGGAAGAAGAACCAGTCCAGAGCCCCGCCAATCGATTTCGTCGAATCAGCCGACCACCGCAATCGGCGCCGACAGATCCGTACCGGAACCATCGCGTCGCATATCAGGCTTCGGCAATTCCACAGGAGCGCCACTTTGCGTGGAAGCATGCAACGGATACGCGCCCACGAACGCGAGAATCAACGTATCCTGCCCCTTGAGGAATCGCTGCGAACGCACGCCACCCGTACCACGGCCCTTCGTCGGATACATCTCCAACGGCGTGACCTTCGCGGCACCGTTTTCAGTGCCAGGCAACGCTTCGGAATCGCCGGCAACCGTCAACACCACGGCTCCGGAAGCAGAGAACAGTCCATTCTCGCCTTCTTCGTAATTCCATGTCACCTTGCCGTCAGGCACCACCGCGAACGCGGCCACCGAACACCCCTCAGCCAGACGAATGCCCGCCATGCCGCCAGCGGTACGGCCCTGCGGACGCACATTCTTCGCTTCGAACGTCAACAACGAGGAATCGGTGGACACAAACACCAGACGATCCTCATCACGGGCTTCGGCAGCGGCAAGCACTTCGTCATCATCCTTCAAATCGATGACGCTCCACGAATCCATTGTGGTCGGAGATTCACGGTTCCAACGCTTGACCACGCCGTTGCGGGTGCCCAACGCCAAAGGAACAAGCTGACCGCCGTCATCCGTGGACGGCATATCAATCGCAGCAATCACCCGTTCGCCGCGGATCGGATCGGTGTTCTCCGTCATGCCCAGCAGTTCCTCGGCCTTCACACCACCCGTGACACTGAGCGGCCCATCCGCGGAAACTTTCGGCAATTCGACCACATGGGCCAGCACCAGACGACCCGCTGAAGTAACCAAGCCGTATGAGGAACGTGTGGACGTGCGGAACATCGAAACGATCTGATCATCCTTGGCGCGTCCGTCGGAAGCCGAACGATTCTCCCAACGTTCCACCGCATCCTCGGAAGTGCGTGCGATCAGGCCCGTGGCGGACAGCATCACCGCGCACGGCTCGTCATCAATCTGCAGAGCCGATGCGGTGGCATTCTCATCGCCGGCCTTCTTTGCGGCCTTTGCGGCTGCGGCGACATCGGCTGCTGCGGAGGATACGGTCGCGGCGGCGCGCGCGGCAGCCATCGCGTTTGCAGAGACGCCATCATCGCCATGCGCCACAACAGGCGTCAAATTGCCTTCCTCATCCTCATCCAGCAGCACCGTGCGCCGGGGAGTGCCGTATTTGGCCACGGCGTCATCCATTTCGTCAATGACCACGCCGTCAAGCGCCTCATCGGAAGCAAGAATGCGTTCAAGCTCTTCGATACGCCGCTTCAGATCGTCGCGTTCCGCCTCAAGCTCGATACGACTCATCTTGGTCAGACGGCGCAGCCGCAAGTCAAGAATGTACTGTGCCTGAATCTCGTCCAGATCGAATACGGCGATAAGCTTTGTTTTCGCGGCCTCGGCATCATCAGAAGAGCGAATCACCTGAATGACTTCATCGATGTCCACCATGGCGAGCAGCAAGCCCTCCACCAAGTGCAGCCGCTCAAGCGCCTTCTTCCTGCGGAATTCACTGCGTCGGCGGATCACCACACGACGATGGTCCACCCACACCTGAAGCATTTCCTTCAATCCCATGGTGTGCGGACGGCCATTGACCAACGCCACATTGTTGATGGTGAAATTGTCCTGCAACGGCGTGTGCTTGAACAGCTGCGCCAACACCGCGTTCGGATCGAACCCGGTTTTGATTTCGATGACGAGGCGCGTGCCGTTATGCCGGTCAGTCAGATCGATGGCACCGGAAATGCCGTCCAGCTTACGGTTCTTCACACCTTCGGAAATACGTTCCAACACACGTTCCGGACCCACCATGAACGGCAGTTCCGTCACGACGATGGCCTTTTTGCGAGCCGTCACGTTTTCGATATGCGTCACGGAACGCGTGGTCAACGCGCCACGACCCGTCTCGTACGCCTCGCGGATGCCCTTGCGGCCCACAATCACGCCGCCGCCCGGCCAATCCGGACCCGGCACGTAGCGCATCAACTCCTCTAACGTCGCGTCGGGATGGCGCATAAGATGCTTGGCCGCAGCCACCACCTCGCCAAGATTGTGTGTGGCCATATTCGTGGCCATGCCGACGGCAATGCCGGAACCACCATTGACCAGCAGGTTCGGAATCGCGGCAGGCAGCACAGTCGGCTCCTGAAGCTTGTTATCGTAATTCGGCGTGAAATCGACGGTATTTTCGGCGATATCGGCATTCATGCCCAACGCGGCCGGCGCCATACGAGCCTCGGTATAACGAGAAGCAGCAGGACCGTCATCGAGAGAACCGAAATTGCCGTGACCGTCCACCAATGGCAGCCGCATCGCGAACGGCTGCGCCAAACGTACCATCGCCTCGTAAATCGCGGAATCGCCATGCGGATGGAGCTTGCCCATCACTTCGCCAACCACACGCGCCGACTTCATATACGGCCGGTCCGGATTCAGGTTCATCTGACCCATCTGATAGATGATGCGTCGTTGCACCGGCTTGAGACCATCCCTGGCATCAGGCAGCGCTCGGGCGTAAATCACCGAATACGCGTATTCGAGGAACGACTTGCTCATTTCCTCGTTCAACGGCGTTTCGACGATGTTCTCCTTGACCGTACGCGGGTCAAAGGCTGGTTTTGCCGGTTTGCGGTGCGACACCATGCGGTGGTTCTCCTCACGGAAAGGTTATGGTAATCAACCTAGCAATATTACCAGCTGGTACTGCCGCGGTGCTTGAATGGGAACCATGAGTGTTGAAGTGCCCGAAATCGACCAGCTGCTAGCCATGACCAGTCCGGCACGATATGGCGACGAACTGCCGGATGAGGGCAGCCGCGGCGGTGCTCTCCACCTATCCTCGGTATTTCCCGCCATTTCCAGCGCCATCGGGCATCCGATTCCAACGGCCATCCATGCCGATCCGAAACGACTCCAAGAGGCACTTGGCCTGCCGGACGCGCGTTCGGCAGTCGTGGTCCTGGTGGACGGTCTCGGATATTGGAACATCAATATGAGATTGGGACATTCACCCTATCTACGGTCTCTGATGGCGGACAGCGTTAACCAGCGGCCAATCGCCACATGCATGCCCAGCACCACCGTGGCCGCAATGTCCACGTTCGGTACCGGCACATGCCCCGGATTAACCGGCATGACGGGGTATACGCAGCTCAATCCCGACAATGGCGAAATCTGCCAGCTCATCTCTTTCAAAAACGCGCCCGCACCGCTGAAACTGCAACGGCAGCCGACCATATTCGAACGATTGGCGGAACAGGACGTTCGCGTCACCAGTTCGGGACTGCCGAAATTCGCGTTCTCCGCGTTGACTCAGGCGGCGTTACGTGGCAGCGACTACATCTCCAATGACGATCCACGCCGACGTATCATGACCGCGGCGAAAGCGGCGAACACGCCCGGACTGACATACGTGTACCTGCGCGACGCGGACAAGATCGGACACAATTACGGCTGGGACTCCGACAAGTGGATCGGCACATATGAGCGTATCGACGCCCAGTTGTCTTTGCTGCGTCGAAGTGTGCCGAAGAACACGCTGATCGTCATCGTGGCGGATCATGGCATGATAACCGCCGACCCGGAAGCCTGCATCGACATAGCGTCCGAACCCCAGCTGATGCGGGGCGTCGCGAATGTCGGCGGCGAACCACGCTGTGTCATGCTTTATGGCGAGGATGGCGAGAATCCGGAGGACATCGCCGCTCGTTGGCGTGACGTGCTGGGGGAGCGCGCCCAGGTGCGCACCCGCCGGCAGGCAATCGAGGAAGGCGTCTACGGACCAGTCGATGAACGCGTCAAGTCGATGATCGGCGATGTGGTCGTCTCCGCTGCGGGCTCTACCACCATTGTCGATTCCCGCACACAGGCGGAGAAGGCGATGCATCTGCCCAGCGTGCACGGGTCGCTGACCTACATGGAATCTGATATTCCATGCCTGATTGACGTGGCTTGATTGAATGATCTGAACGTCTGAACGGATGTTGCCGTGGGATGTTAGGGAACGTTAATCAGTCACCGAACAGAATTTCATCCCAACTCGGCACTGCGGAGCGTCCTGCACGGCGCTTCGATTTGGTGGTGCTCTGACTATGAGGATCGGATGATGCCATCTTGGACTTATCGGACTGCTGCTCGCCGGCGGATTGCGTGTTTTGCGAGTTTTGGGCAGGTTCCGTCGTTGAAGGGGCGGGGTACTGCGTCGTCGCGATTTCCGGACGGTTCGGCAGCGGAACGGTCGCCGATGACTGAGTCTCAACGGTGGTCTTGATATTCGTGGCTTGTGGTGCAACCGGTTCCGGAGCATTCCAAGCGGACACCGTCTGTTCGATACGTGCGGAACGTGCGGAATCGCCCGGCAAATTCAATGATGCGAGAAAATTCTGGTCGACCTGCTTCTCGGTGTGTCCTTCCGTCGGCGTGTCTTGCTCGCCGATGAGCTTGCGTGCCGTTGCGTTCAGACAGTTGACCGCGTTGTCATGCATGTTCCAAGACCATTCCGCACGGGCGGCATGACCTGCGGAATCGAACTCCGCGGTAATCTTCCACGGTTCCAAACCGCGTCTGGTGGCCTTCCACCGCACATCCTCCAACCGTACGTGGGCTGCGGCGAAAGTGCGTTCGATCAGTTCGGAAAGCGTGCGCACACGGCTTTCCTTCGGCGCGGGGACCGCCAGGAACTGTTCGATCGCATATTGTTTTTCGGTTTCCACCGCCGCCGAGAAACGCCGAACAAGCGCTTCGCTCAACGAATATCGCTCCGCCACGCGGGTCGGATTGGCTCCGGCTCGAATCAAGGATTGGATTTGGGAGATCGGCAGCGTGGAAGGCGCTTGCTGCTGACGCTCCTCTTGGGTTTCGGTGCGAATCTGTTTTGCCTCCAAAATGGCTCTTTCAAGCGCTTCATCGACCTTGACGGCGAATTTGCCGGCACCTGAAACAAAGACGAGCTCACCGGTTTCACTCACATGATCGAACCGTGCATCTTCGAGCGCATTCTCAGGCACAACACACCACTTTCCCTTAGATTTTTCTATTAATTCTATTGTGCCCCACGTGTCGGATTTTACGAGTATTTCAATTCGTGTATCCTAGCGGGGGAAAAGTCATGTATTCTATGGCGCATAAGCACCATAGATGACGAAAGGAATCTCGATGGCACAGGATTATGATTCCCCGCGCAACAAAGACGAGGACGAGGAGTCGCTCCAGGCTTTGAGCAAGGGTTCTCAGAACAATTCCAACGATATGGACGATGACGAGAACGCCATTGCCGAAGACTACGAGCTGCCGGGCGCCGATTTGAGCAATGAGGACGCTTCGGTGACCGTCATTCCGATGCAGGGCGACGAGTTCATCTGCTCCGAATGCTTCCTGGTGAAGCATCGCAGCCAGCTTGCCTACACTACCGACGACGGACAGCCGGTATGCAAGGAGTGTGCGGCCTGATGGCGTTCGACGAGGCATACAACGAGCCGGAAAACGTCGAGGTTCTGGTAAAGTCGCTGGATCCCGGGCAGCCGGCTCAGCTGCATTACGCCCATGCCGGAGACGCCGGTGCCGATCTGCGCACCACCGAAGAAGTGACGTTGAAGCCGTTCCAGCGGGCGCTGGTGCCCACGGGAGTGGCAATCGCATTGCCTGCCGGCTATGTGGCGCTGGTGCATCCGCGTTCGGGACTCGCCGTCAAGCAGGGCGTCACGGTGCTTAACGCGCCGGGAACCATCGACGCTGGGTACCGTGGCGAAATCAAGGTGCCGTTGATCAACCTCGATCCGGAACGCGCCGTGACGTTCCATCCGGGCGACCGCATCGCACAGCTGGTCATCCAACGCTACGTCGAGGCAAAATTCATCGAGGCGCAGACCCTGCCCGGATCCGACCGCGCGGAACGTGGCTTCGGATCAACCGGCGTTGCGTCCTGACGGGACTGCAATACACAAAGACCGAGGATGTATCCGGCCGTGCAACACGCGGCCGGATACATCCGTCATATGGTGATGCGCGGGTACTATAGGGTACATTCCAAGCGAGGAGGAGCGAAATGAGCGACATGGATCATGAGGTTCGTTCGGCCAGAATGTTGGGCTGCGAGATCAGCACGAATCCGCTTGACCCGCTTGAACCAATCCTCAAGATGTGCGAATACCACCATCCCGACGAGGACATGAGCATTCTCGCGAGAGCCTACCGGCGCGCCGTCAACCAGCATTCGTCGCAACGGCGTAAATCCGGCGAGCCGTACATCATCCATCCGCTTGCAGTGGCGCAGATCCTCGCCGATCTTGGCATGGGGCCGCTGGTTGTGGCAGCGGGCCTTCTGCACGACACGGTGGAGGACACCGACTACACGCTCGACGAATGCCGCGCCGAATTCGGCGACACGGTGACCGGCCTGGTGGACGGCGTCACGAAGCTTTCCAAAATGGAATACGGCGATTCCGCCCAGGCCGAGACCATCCGCAAAATGGTGGTGGCGATGAGCCGCGACGTGCGCGTGCTGGTGGTCAAGCTCGCCGACCGTGTGCACAACGCCCGTACATGGCGTTACGTCAAGCAGTCGAACGCGCAGAAAAAGGCACGTGAAACGCTGGATGTGTATGCGCCGCTCGCCAACCGTCTTGGCATGAACGCCATCAAAAGCGAGTTGGAAGAACTCAGCTTCAAGGTTCTGTATCCGAAGATCTACAACGAGATTGTGGTATTGGTGGCCCGTCGCGCCGGACAACGCGACGTGTACCTGAAGCAGATTCTCGCCGAAATCAATGAGGATTTCGACGAACAGCACATCAAAGCCTATGTGACGGGCCGTCCGAAGGACTACTTCTCCATTTACCAGAAGATGATCGTGCGCGGGCACGATTTCGCCAACATTTATGATTTGGTGGGCGTGCGTATCATCGTCGACACGATTCAGGACTGCTATGCGGCGTTGGGTGCCGTGCATGCGCGGTGGAACCCTGTTCCCGGCCGTTTCAAAGACTATATCGCCATGCCGAAGCTCAACATGTACCAGAGCCTGCACACCACGGTGGTCGGCCCCGGCGGCAAGCCGGTGGAGATTCAGATCCGCACGTGGGACATGCACCGCCGCGCGGAATTCGGCATCGCTGCGCATTGGAAGTACAAGGAGAACGGCCAAGCCGGACGCGCGTTGAGCTCGCCTGACAAGTCCGACCGCAAGCGTGGCGAAAACCAGGAGCTGAGCGAGGCCGACAACCTCAAATGGATTCAGCAACTTGCCGACTGGACGAGCGAAACGCCGGATTCCGACGAATTCCTTGGCTCCCTCAAAGAGGATTTGGGCGCGGCAGAGGTCTACGTGTTCACGCCGAAAGGCAAGATCGTCTCGCTTCCCGCCGAAGCCACTCCGATTGATTTCGCTTATGCGGTGCACACCGAAGTCGGTCACCGTACCATGGGTGCGCGCGTGAACGGACGATTGGTGCCGCTTGATACCAAGCTCGAGAATGGCGATACCGTTGAAATATTGACATCCAAGTCCGAATCCGCAGGTCCGTCGCGTGATTGGCTGAGCTTCGCCAAGAGCCCGAAGGCACGCAACAAGATTCGTCAATGGTTCAGCAAGGAACGCCGTACCGAAGCCGTCGAGGAAGGCCGTGACGAGCTGACGCGCGCCATGCGCAAGCGCAACCTGCCAATCACCACGCTGCTGACTCCGGAAGCATTGGTGGGTGTCGCCGACGAGTTGAACCTTGCCAACGCGGAAGCCGTGTTCGTGGCGATTGGTGATGGCCAGATCTCCACGCAGAACGTCATCTCGCATCTGGTCCGTGACGCGGGCAGCGACGAGGTGGATGAGGAAGTCGAGCAGGAGGCGTTGCCGCTCAAGCAGGTGGAGCGTACCAAGAAGACCACCAGCTCGTTGGGTATCTCCGTCAAGGGCGTGGGGGACATCTGGGTCAAGCTGGCCCGATGCTGCATGCCGGTTCCTGGAGACAAGATCATCGGCTTCATCACCCGCAACCAAGGCGTGTCCGTGCATCGCGTGGACTGCCAGAACATGCTCGAACTGGAGAAACGCCAGCCCGAACGTGTGGTGGATGTGCAGTGGACCAGCACCAAGGGCGTGTTCATGGTCAAGATCCAGGTCGAGGCGCTTGACCGTCCGCATCTGCTGAGCGATGTGACACGCGTGCTGTCCGACCACGGCGTGAACATTATCTCCGGCTCGATTTCCACCGGCACCGACCGCGTGGCCACCAGCCAATTCAGCTTCGAAATGGCCGATCCGCAGCATCTGAACACTCTGCTCGCCGCCGTGCGTAAAATCGAAGGCGTGTTCGACGTGTACCGCATCACCGGCGCGAAGGATTCCGCGGAGCCGCGACTGCGCAAAATGTGATGTTGACGAATCACATAAGCCGGTGATTGCAAGCAAACGCCTCTATAAATAAAATGAAGAAAGCCCCTCAATCGAGGGGCTTCCCTATATTGTACGGCTGTGCGGGAAACGCTTACTTGAGCACTTCCACGGACACGATGCCGACCGGCTCGGTCGGACGGTCCATGCGATCGGTGTTCACGGCTTCGAGCTTGTCGACCACTGCCTTGGAATCGTCATCCGCAACCTCGCCGAAGATGGTGTGGTGGCCGTCGAGCCACGGGGTCGGCACGGTGGTGATGAAGAACTGGGAACCGTTGGTGCCGTGGATCTTGCCGTCCATGCCACGACGCAGGCCGGCGTTCGCCATGGCCAGCAGGTACGGGTGGTCGAACTTCAGATCAGGAACAATTTCATCGTCGAAGTCGTAGCCCGGGCCGCCGGTGCCGTTGCCCAGCGGGCAGCCACCCTGAATCATGAAATCCTTGATGATGCGGTGGAAGGTTAGACCGTTGTAGAACGGCTCATGGGAAGGCTGGCCGGTCATCGGATCGATCCATTCCTTCTCGCCGGTGGCAAGGCCGAGGAAATTGGCCACGGTTTCCGGGGTTTCGTCGTCGAACAGGTTGATTTTGATGTCACCTTCGGAGGTGCGCATGATAACTGTAGTCATGGCTCCAAGTGTCTCATGGGCTTGAGACCGGGCGGTGATGTCTGATCGCGGGAATGGCGCGGAGAGCCGGACTAGCCGCGGCCAATAGCCGGGACGCCGAGCCGCAGCGTGAGAAGTCATACGAATTGGCTCGCGATAACCAGCGCGCCGGCAACAACCATGAGCGCCGAGAACACATACAAAAGAGTCCTTTTGCGTTCCCTTCCCGGTTTTGGGATCCGATCGCGACGGATATCAGGGCCAATCCGATGTCCAGCGGCCAAAGCCAGCAGAAGCAGAGGTTTTCCATGGCGCCTCTCGAACGTTGTGATTCAGATGTTTCGATGTTCGGTTTTTCTGCGCTTGCTGACAAGAGCCATGGAGCAGCATGTCGATACGCACAGATTCATTATGCAGGTCACTGCCGGCAACAGCCGTATGAACGGCTGGCTGTAGAAATCGATGACATCCGGATCCATGGATCCCGAGTACATTTCAAAAACCGGATACGATGCGAGAGCCAGCGCCGAACTCACGAGGAACAGTATCCAAATGACGGACAGCCGCAGGATGGATACTGTTCGGCCTTCCCGATGCTTTTTTTTCGAGAACATAAAAAGAGTCCAAGAGGCCACTGCGATTAACGCACCCGCGCAATACAACAGCCCGGGGAACTCGCTACGCATGATTCCGTCCTTACTTCAGTTGCAGGTAATTTGGCTTATCGACGTCCTAGATGGTTCGAGGTTATACGGTGTTTTGAGATTGCCATACCTGACATGGCAGTCGAATTGTTCCTTCATCATTTTTGAAGCTGTTGGATAGGCTGTCCAATGACGACTCGAGCTAAACTGAGGAGGAACCGTCGCCCATGCTGATTCTGCGTAATAGTATCTTGTCGGTGTAGCCGTTGCTGCCCACCAAGTGGGTTGTAAGGATAACGACCACATGCCATCACGTGCAATCCAGACTCCTTTAGCAAACCATTGATTTGACCATGAGCCGCGTGCGGCTGTTGTATCCATTCGGATGTTGGACGCTTGTTCTTCCTTCGTTGACGCAATAAGATATTGCATCGTCTCATCCTCGGTTTTCCCGTATATATTCCGCTTCGGATCCTGGACCCAATCAATCACTTCCGATCTATCCATTCCTATTTCCTCATATATCGCCTGATTGTATTTCATGTCCTCTGCCAGTGCGGAGGTCGGGGTGATGATTGCGACGCTGATTGCTGTAATCGTCGCCAATGTAGACAATGTTTGTTTTTCCATTATGATTCCTTCCCTGATTGCAATTTCGGTTTTGGAAATCGCATACCATTCGAAACAGTGGACTGATTTTGCAGAGGGATATTGTTTACATCAAGAGCTTTCGGCTGCTCATGGTGTGGTGAACGATGAATTCTCCGGTCGCCCGCTCGTCCAGTAGCGGTACATCTCGTCAAGGTTGCGGCGGCATTACGTGACAAAATGACAACGCTTAGAACGTCGGGCATTACCATATTGGAGCTGCATGACCAAAGTATCTCTTGGTAGAAAGAGTCCATGGATGGAAAACCGCAGAATATTGTTTTGGTGTGGCTCCGCAGCCAATAAGAGTGGCACTTTTTCCATGGCGTCTCCTCTTGAACACTGTGATTTAGAGATATCTTTAGTGAATCATGGAATGCGGGTGGTTCGGCACTGACTGGTGACGAGGTTCGACCCTGATGTTCGTCGGTGTCGGAACATGATTTCGCCGTGTAGCATCTGATAAATAGGGTATTTATTCATGATTGAGGGGATGGAGGATGATTATGCGAAGAAGAAGGACCATGGCTTATCGGATTGCGGTGTTGCTTACGGCGTGCACGATGGGATGGGGGACCGCAGTGCCCGCCGTCGCCGATGTCTCTGTCACCCAACCAGACCAGGATTCGTCTTCCCATGCGACCGTGCTAGGCTACGGTAACCTGTTATGCAGGTTGTTCCCGAAGCTGGATGGCTGCAGGAAGCAATGATGCTCGGAACCCCATCGTCGTTTTTCCTGGATGCCGTGCGCCCGTATCCGCGCGGGTTCAGGCTGGCATATCTGCTCATGTCGGTGTCCATCGTGTTTCTGGAGGTTGTATTCCATGCGTTTTCAGCTCCACTGGGAATTCACGACATTCTGATACTTGTCACGCTGTGTGTGATGTTGTCCGTGGCGCCTTGGCTGGGCTTCGCTGGGGATTTGCTGTATGTGGCCGTGTTCGCTGCGATGGGAGCGTTCAGCTCTTCGCTCGCGTTTCCTTCGCTTGGCGTGTTTCTGGTCGCCGTCGTGTGGATCATCCGTCGCTGGACGGGACGGGCCGCGTTGCTGCTTACCGGCTACATCTTGCTGATGTTCTGGCAGAACGGAGTCGAGTTTTTCCGGTTTGCCAGCGACATTCTGCTGTCCTCTGTCACGTGCGCCGTCGGTTTCGTGCTCAGGAAGTTCATGGACGGAGCCGAGCGGTCCCGATGGGAGCTGGAGGAGTCCAGGATGCAGTCAGCCAGGGCCACGGAGGTCGTCCGGGCCAAGCTCGCCGCTGGATTGCATGACACGATCGCCAGGGATCTTGCTCGCATCTCCATCTCGCTAGAAAGCCTCGCCGCCTCACATCCGGATCTGGCCGACGAGGTCGCGCCGATAGTGAATCTCGCGCACGATTCCTCGCGCCGCTTGAGGCCCATGATTACGGAACTCAACTTCGATGCCCCTGACCCGAGTCTCATGGCAGCCGTGAAGGAATCCAGACTGATGCTGCAATCAGGGAAACTCGAGTTGGGCGCTCACATGCCCGACGACATCGACGGCAGGCTTTCGAGGCAGGCGATCCTCATGGGATCACTGTTTGTGCGCGAGGCTGCAACGAACGCCATGAAATATGCGAGAAGAGGAACGACCGTGGACCTGTTCGCGGAAATCGTCGACGGGGAGCTATCGTTGACGATGGCCAACGAGATCGGCAACAAACCTTCAGACGACGCGCTGGCAGGAGGCTACGGCCTTATGAACCTGAAGTCGCGGATCGAGTCCGAGAGAGGACGATTGTCCTTCATCTCGCGTTCTGGACGGTGGATCATCAACGCGGCCATACCGAATCCGAAGATCCAAGAGGAAGAAGGTCTCCGATGAACGCAACGATCCGCGTCCTGCTCGCCGATGACGACATAATCGTGCGCGAAGGGCTTGCCGGGCTGCTCGACCGGCAGAACGGCATCGACGTGGTCGCCGTCGCCGAGAACGGCAGCGAGGCGTTGCGCGAGTGTTCCAGACAGGTCGTGGACGTGGCTTTGCTGGACGTGGACATGCCCGTCCTTGACGGATTGGCGGCCGCGAAGGAGATGGCTAGGCTCTACCCGTCGGTCGCGGTGGTGATGCTCACCGTGTTCGAGCATGAGGAATCGCTCGCCAAATCACTGGCTCTGAACGTGCGCGGGTTCCTGACTAAGGACATCCCCTCCGCGCAACTCGCCCAATTGATCAAACAGGCATACGCGGGATACACGGTGTTTGGACCGCGCCCGACCAGTATTCTCGCCGACAGCTATCTAAACTCTGGAAGAAACGACCCCAGATACGACGCCTTCCGCGAACGCGTGGAGCGTCTTCCGAACCATCTACGCACCACGTTCGACCTGCTCATCCAGGCGCTGCCGAACAAGATCATCGCCAAACGACTCGGCCTGAGCGAGGCCACCGTGCGCTCCTACATATCCGAGATTTTCACCGCACTCGGATACACCAACCGCGGCGAACTCACCATCACCGCCATCAAAGCCGGATACTGACGGTGCGGGATGGACTTAGAGATTCCGCATGTTCGTGAATCCCATGGCTGCGGCGAGGACGATCGGTACGGATATCTCGGCGGGGAGATATCTGAGGAAAAATTCGGGAAGATCCCGTTTCGTTGCGGTTGTCATGACAACGACGATGAGCAGACAGACGACGAACGAAATGGCGAGAGCGACGAAGGTGTGTTTCCAAGAAAAGCGCTTGTTCCGCATGAACTACCCCCTAATGTTGCGCATTTTTTGGTTTTCGTCGCGGTGGTATTCGCGATATATTCAGTGAATCATGGGATATGGGTGGCCTAACACTGGCTGATGACGGGGTTTGACCCTGATGTTCGTCGGTGCCGGAACGTGGTTTCGTTGTGCGGTGTGTTTCCGATGGTGCTGACGTGGGCGTGGTGCCGCGCAATAATGGTGGGTGATTCCAGGCTGTCGAAGATGTCCGGTTTTGACGGGATAGTGGAACGTTCCCGGATTATTTTCGGGTGCCTGTAGGTGCCTCGTGGAAAATGAGCGTGACCGACAGGTTTCCCAAGGACAGAAAACCTTGGAATAAAGCCAAAAACAGTCGATCACGGTTATCATGCGAGGTGCGCATGATGATGGTAGTCATGGCTCCAAGTGTCTCATGGGCTTGAGACCGGGCGGTAGCCCATCGACGTGTTCGGGACTAAGCTCGACGGTTACATGAAGTACTACTGTGAAGGCGGATCCGGGAATCCCCAGGGGTTGGATGGGCTTGAATGGGTATCGCTGGAGCCTGGGCCATGCTTCATGAGCGGTTCGGGAAATTGCTTGCGTTCCTTCTACCTTTATTTCTTCTTTTTAGTAGGTGAAAAACAGTTTCGACAACACCAGCAGCGATGATGAAGGGGACCGCTCGTAAAAGATAAAGGTATGAAGGAAAGCTAGACACGTATTCCGGATGCAGGTAGTCAAAAATAAAGCCGCTTACTGTGCGTAAGAGTCCGGTACCCACTAGGAGACTTGCAAGAATGTGGCAAATTCGGCGCATATTGACTCGATTCTCGAACTGCGGAGGAATGAGTCCTATTGTAGTAGGGCTTGTTGGAGAGGCCAAGCTCAGTTCAAGGAACAGAAAAAGTGATATGAACTGATTTTTGTTCCGCATTCCCCTAACTCGATGGGAGATGATGGGATCATGGCAAAGGGCACTTGATGCGCGGGCGAGTTTAAGGTGAAGGCCGTTCGGTTGCGCGGGCCACGTATCGTTCTGTCTGCTGTCTGCCATGGAGGCGTGCTGCCGGGAATGCTTTTGGGCATCGCACATGTGGAACATCATGAAACCACAGGGGGATTGTCTTTTTCCACGCCGGTCGGCGAAGACGTTGAGCGCCGGCAGGGCGGTGGAATGTTCCCGGATTATTCTTGGGTGCCTGTAGGTGCCTTACGGAAAACGAGGCTGATTGGCAGGTTTCCCAAGATCGGAAAACCTTGGAATAGAGCCAAAAATGACCACATGCGATTATCATCAGAGGTGCGCATGATAACTGTAGTCATGGCTCCAAGTGTCTCATGGGCTTGAGACCGGACGGTGACGCCGAACGGGATTTCTTCCCATACTTCCCTTCCTCTTGTCTTGGTTAGCTCCTTGCCCGAACGTTGTTGCCGGGATCGGCTCCTGACATGGGCATATACTTTTGGGCTTGACCGTGCATGGATGGCTAGGTATTTATGCTCTCTTTTGACAGTTAGATTTCTTGAACGGGGCTTTTCCCTTCCGTCTCCGCCGGTACGGCGGCCGAAGGCCATCCTGAGCAGGACGGAGACGGAGGGAAAGGCTCTGAAAACTCCTTTTGATTGATTTGGAGTGTATCACAGCGGAAGGGGCTTCAGATTCGAAGCAACACACTGAATCTTGCGGAACATGCCATTTTGTTGTTAGAATACTATAATTTGTATATTGAATATATCGAAGGAACATGCATAAACCGATAGCTCGGAGGTGATTTGTATGGCCAAAGCTGTTGATGTAGCGAAATACATTCTTGAACAGCGGGATGCCCGTAATCACATGACTACCGCATATGCGCTTCAGAAGCTGCTTTACTACTGCCAGTCGTGGATGCTAGTGTCCAAAGGGACGACGCTGTTCCCCGATGAGATCGTGGCTTGGGAGCACGGGCCCGTGGTCAAGTCTGTTTACCCTTATTGCCGCGGGAGGCGTTATGTGTTTCCCCGTGAGGTGACCGATGGTAACACTGACGATTTATCCCTTGAAGAACGAGCCTTGGTGGATCGGGTGCTCTCGATGTATGACAAGGCTAATGACAGCCACCTCGGAGACAGTCTCGAGAAGATGAGTCACCAGGAGCGTCCATGGGCGAGCATCAAAATCAACGAGGTCATCACTCCGCAAAGCATGCTTGATTTCTATTCGCTACTTCAGGCAGATCCGTCCATGGATCATGCCGCGCCTGTGCCGGATCTTGCCGACGTGTCGGATCGGACGTTCATATCCGACGAGGATGCCGAGTGGATTGGCTCGCTTCTCGCTGACTGAACTGGGGGGTATCTAAACTTGAACGGCGAGCTTTGGTCGCATATCGTCAAACTCGACGACACGGTGAATATTGCAGGATTCTCCTGTGGGGAACCTGTGATTGATGTATGGCTGCACCGGGATTCTCTACAGCAGCAAGAAGAAGGCGGTTGCACCGTTTATGTCGCTGTTGACGGTAACGGTGTCGTGATTGGATTCTTCTCGTTGAGCATGCATTATCTGCAGAGAAGAACGGTGCCTGGCACCGTGAAAGAAGAGCTTTCTCTCAGCGGGAATATTCCTTGTGTGCTTTTGGGAAGATTTGGCGTGGATTCTCGCTTCCGAGGCGAGAAGTATCGGGCCAATGGAGGTATTTCGCAAGGCCCATTGCTGATTCGCGAAGCAATAGCACAGGCAAAGAAATCGGCCGACTCGATTGGCTGCCGTCTCATGTATGTTCAGGCGATGAACGACGATCTTGTCAAGTGGTACGCTAAGCAGGGATTCGCCTCCATGCCGAAGAACCCCCGCAATATGGCGCTTGATTTGAAGAAGCACTGATTCGGGCTCATCTACAGTTTCCTCCTCATCCATATAGATGGCATTCATCAACGATGAGGAAGGGATATTGCGTTAGAGCGACTGACTTGTACATCAAGCACAATCTGCATTGCTGATGTGATCCGGGAACTTGGCTATCCCGGCAGGGGCGTACTTCGGATGTGGTATATGGGATGGCGATGCGAGCTCGGTCTTGTGCCATAATCAGAGAATAGGAACAAAGAAGTCCAACAAAACGGCACTGCCCCTTTACCCCAATTGCTTAAGAAAAATTGAAGCAAAACACCCTCCCTTAAAGCCGCTGAAATCGCGGATAAGGAACTTTCAGCGCGCTGGAGAAGGGGAAGTCTGGGGCGTGTTCAGACGGAGCCTGGCGAGGTTGCTTGCGAAGAAGAAGGAGGAAACCGAAGAAGACGTTCACAAGTTTAAGGAAGATTGGGGCAACATTGATAAAGAGGCTTGGCAAGTTCCTCTAGGTGGCGCTTAAGGTCGTGCTGGGCTCTTTCATCTGGTCGTTCCATGTCATGTACAAGTGAGTCATGTAAGAAGAAATGGTAAATCAAACTGCCTTTGTCTTTGGGTGATTATTTCTTCGTGAGCTTCTTCGCAGCACCGAGAGCTATGGAGCCCAATGTGAGAACCGCGCCGCCCGCAGCGGCTCCCTTTTTCTTTATCCCATCGATCCTGTCGGCGTGTTTTGCTTCGCAACGCGCGCAAAGCATCTTAGAGGGGTCGTCCAAACGCGTATAGCATCTCCTTGACTTGCATACCACGATAAGCTCCGCCCCGCATTGGGGACAGTAGCTCATTGAAGCTTTGAACAAGGTCTTATTCTTATGAGCGGCGCATTCGCCGTTAGAGCATCCCTTAACCGAGCTCATTTTTCGGCCTCCTTTTCATCGGTTATCGCTTCGAGATAGAAGGTCTTCTCAGGAGCGGAGAGCGCCTTACTGAGCGTTGACACGTCGAGCTGCAAAGCTGCTCTTGACCGCCAGATGCCTTGGTCAGTACCGTCATCCGATGTGTCGAATTCGGCAAGCAGGCCGGCATACGATCCGACCGTCTGCTTGATTAGGCGAGAGTAGGCCTCTAGGGCGGAGGCCATGGCCTTGACTTCGCCTTGCTCGCAATAGATCGCCGTACGGGCGACGGAGGCTTGATGCAGCACCGGGAAGCACCGGTTGATGGAGACCATCTTTTCGTCAATCAGTTTCATACGCTTGCCCTTCGCCTTCTTGTACTCTCCGTTGGAGAGGTATGCGACGTCTTCCTGCAGTTCAAGATCAAGCTGGGCTGCAGCGTCTGAAAGCGCTCGGAGGGACTGGGATATTAGCAGCTTTTGCAGTCCCTCGTCGGAGACCTCCCTTGCCTCAAGGTAGAGCGACATGCCGCTGTGGAAAAGACCGATACGGTCGTTTTGCTGTCCCCGGAGAACCTCCTTGACCCTTCCGTCGATCACGGTGATCTGTTCCGCGATTTCGTCGAGCTGCTCCTGCAAAGCCTTCACTTGCATTGCGTTGGCTGCCTGCACAGGGTCTATCCCTTGGGAGAATTCTTCTCTCTTGATAGGGAGTTTTTCACCGTATCTGCCGTTCGATTGCCTCATCTGAGCAAAAGTGTTACCCATTTTATCTGTCGTCAGCTTGATGTCGCCTCGATCGATGTCCCGGAGCGTCTCGTCAGAGACATCGACGACAAGGCGGAAGCCTGTGTCAGCCGCTTTGCCGATCTGGGCCATCTCGGGTATTTGCCGCTTAACGGCTTTGATAATGTCGGCGATGGCGTTGTCCGCTTCATTGCAGTTTTGCCTTATTGCAGTGTTTAGGAGAGTGAGCGGCGACCGGTCGACTGGAGGTGTGATTTCCTTCTCCGCTTTTGTCAGGGACTCATCAGAATTCACGACCGATCTCCTTTCTAGAAACTCATCATCCCATTATATGGCGCACGTTCGCGATAGCTCCGAAGCATGTCATTGTGACAGGGAAACGTGATGCACAGGAATGACGCTTAGTCCTGGTCGTCGTTACCGGCTGCGCAGCAGGCATAGGCCGTGAGCATGAGGAGCCTTATTCCGAAGGACGTGAATCTCGCCCTCTCACCTCCCGTAGACCACGGTGGGGTGCTCGTCTGATAGATGCATGTCACGAAGGCCTGAGCTTGTGCGGCATCCGTATGCTTTTCCAAGAAAACTTCGTCTCGGGACAATTCGTTCCCGAGACAGGCGTCGTGTTTTTCCGCATCGGAGAAATCGGTGCATTTGTCTTTTTGACCTCGCGTCAACTACGTTCGCAGCGAAGACCTCGAGTGCGATTTCCTTCTCGCGGATGAAGACCCACCTGGAGCGGTGACTTCAACGGAGTCGATGTTTTTGCCGGTTACCGCGATGCCGCCGGTGGAGTCTAGGGTCTTCTCGAAGATGAGAGCTCGTCTCCCTCGGACGGGCCCGCGGTGCAGGACTCGAGGGTCATTCCGACGATGCCGGATGGCATTTCAGGCTCAAAGAGCGTGCGCGTGGTCGTTTCGTTGCCGTTGGTTCTCCCTCGTTCTTGTCCATGAGTGTGCTCACGGCATGTAGACCTCGTCCACGAGCCACTTGTAGGCCTCCGTCTCGTATTTCAATCTGAAGTTCCGGCCGACCTTCTTGGATAGGTCGAGCGGGTTGACGTATTGCGTCTGGAAGCTGGTCGGGTTGCCGTCCGTGTCCCTGCGGATGATCACCGATCCCCATTCCCTACGCTTTTTCGTGTTGTGTTTTCCATTAGCTTCACCCTTGTTGAGCGGTATGGTCCGGGCTCTTATCGTCGGCGGGAAGTGTCGAATGAGCATCATAAACCGGTTCATGATGACCGGCCGATAAGGCGGAAATCAGTCGATATTTTCTTGGGTGCCTGTAGGTGCCTCATGGAAAACGAGCGTAATCGGCAGGTTTCCCAAGGACAGAAAACCTTGGAATAAAGCCAAAAACAGCTGACCACGATTATCATCGGAGGTGCGCATGATGATGGTAGTCATAATCCTAAGTGTCTCATGGGCTTGAGACCGGCCGGAATGCGTGGCCCTTCGCCTTGTTGTGCCGGTGCGGATGAGTTCATGCCAATGCTGGAAGGGGCATGGCTTGGTATTGGGATGAGAGGATTAGGGGGGGCTTGGCGCGGGCGTCATGAATTGACGTAGGATGTGGGTCTTGCGGCATGATTGCGGTGGGGTCAATGACGAGTCCAACAACAAAATGTCACCGGCTCCATCACGAAACGCCAACTTGACTAAATACAACAGCGCCTCTCGGAAGTCGAACACGGACAGATGGACACTGCACGGGTCGAAACGGAGTTCCGCGACCTCGCCGTGCGCATCCCGGCCGACGCGCGGTTCACCGTCCGGCAGGACCATGTGCAGACGAGGACGCGGGACACGGAATCGTTCGGCCCATGCCCACGCTGCGGCAAGCCCGTCATCAAAACGGGCAAGGTGTTTCAATGCTCTACCAACCGGCGCGAGAAATAATCCGACGGCACATGGAAGGCCACGGAGGGATGCGGCTGGCGCGCCTGAACGACCGTAGCCGGCAAAACCGTCACCGACTCCACCATACGCCGACTGCTCGCCGGACAGAAGGTCAGTTTGAAGGGTTTCACCTCAAGGAAGGGCAGCAAATTCGACGCCTCGCTCGTCGTCAACAAGGATCGCGGCGTCATCTTCGACTTTGGCAATAAACACTAGAGAAAGGAAACTAAAATGGCCGAAACACAGCAGACCATGACCGAATTCACCTACGCGACGGGGGAGACCGGCATCGTCGGCGACCGGTTCAGCCCGTCCGTGGTCCTGTTCTGGCTCAGGACCAGCGTCGCCGCGAGCAGCATGCGCGTGATATACAAGAGCCCGAACACCTTGCTGGGTGTGATCCCGCTCGGATCGTCCACGCAGACGATCCCGCTGCGCAACATCGCGTCCGTGGACACGAACACGAAGTTCAACCCCGGATCGTTCGTCTGGGGCGTCGTGTTCTTCGTCGCGGGCCTCGCATGCCTGTCGGACAGTGCGGCGGTCGGGATACTGCTCATCCTGCTCGCCGCCGCGAACCTGGCGAACACGATGAGCGCGTAGCTCGACTTCGTCAACCAGTCCGGCGGCAGGAACAGCGTCAAGGTGTCCATCCTCGAGAAGGCCAAGCTCATGCAGCTCGCGCAGGCGATCCGGCAGCTCGTCTTCGCCGATACGGAGGCGTTGCGCCACTAGGAGAGCATGGACATGGCGCAGAAGCAGTACACGGCCCAGACTAACAGTGTGCTGATTCAGTAGCAGATAACATATTGTTGTCCTTCTTCGGTGGGGCAACTGTCTGAACAGGATTGGATTCTTGGTTTATATCAAGAGAAACGTCGTTACTCATCGGCGTCCTCCGTGATACCGTTTTTATCATCGGCAGCGTTCTGCTCCATAATGCGTCTGAGCTTCTTATCGAGGGTTTCCGTTCCCTCGTAGCTACCAGTTACTGTGTATTCTGTGTCACCGTGCTCCTCCACGATTTTGACATCGGGCAGCCAAAGGGCTGATGGATTTTTCACTATGATGTTGCCCTTCTCATCGAAAGAAAACTCTCTCTTAGGGACATCGTCGGGGCGTGGCTTGACCTTGGCATAGGGTCAGGATTGGAGAAATGAAACGAGATTTCACCGTCCTCCTCGCCGCCATTGACTTCCGTCCGTCCGTTTCGCTTTTGGTTAGACAAGGCGGCGGTTGCCGCCTATTTCCATTTGGAAGATGGCGCTTGCTAACATGGGGAACGGAGAATAGCAAGCACAGCAAGTGTATATGCACTTGCGAAATCCGGCGTGGAGCGACCAGGATTTCCTTGCAGAATAGCGCAAGCAAATCCGGTTTTGCCGCATATCTGTCGATCGCCATTTTGCGAAGGTAAGCGCTCATATTTCTATACCAAGCTGCGCCATCCTCGCCTTTATCAAGCTGAGTTCTCTTTCATCTACGAAAAATTTGACCTGTATCGGTCGTTTGCGGTTCCTGTTATCTGGCATCGGGATTCCTCTTTAATCCTACGGATTATTTCTAATCAAACCCGGTCGATTATTTGATATGCAGCTCTGTGTGCTCCTTACAAAATCACGCATAGAATACGCTTGTAAATTCCTGCTCCTGAACCTTCATCTTTGCGATAAACTCTGAATAATTCTGCGCATCCATGGGAATTTTCAAGCCATGCTTGGTAATGCTGATGTCATCACGCGGCACGACATTTTTCTCATAGGTCGAACCACGATTCAGCCACAATTTCAAATCGTCAGACCCTTCCGCTTCTGGATAGAGATAGTAACCAGCCTTTGCATCAAACCGGAACATATAGGCAAGCACTTGTAAATAATCTCGATTGCCAATGTTGCCAAGGAGCTTATACTTCGCGTCAGCAATGATCCGTGGTTCGCTATTCCGGCTGATGAAATCAGGATAGATCAATCCTACATTTCCATCAAACAGTCTCTGAGCGCCTTTGCCACTTTTGTTCATTGGGTGGTAGAAGATATCTTTAATGAGCAAGTTAATATATTCCTCCCACAGCCATGCACCATCGAACAGAATGCCGTATATCTGCCTCGCTCCCGTACCAATTTGATGTCTCTGGTGTCGAAGGATCAAAAGACACAACCTCTGCAAAGCGAGATACTCCCTGAAATAGGCATGGCGGACGGTATTCTTTTTATTCTGTTCAATGATTTTCTGCCTGTCATACGGTTTATATCCCGGAGTCGCATCTATAACGAGTTTTACCTCGTCTTTCACTTTGATAAGAAGTTTTTTCCCGTAAGGCTTTCTTTTGATATACTCTATGGTATGCCGCACCAGCTCCATCAGGCTGTTATCATAAGAAAACTCTCGCTGGCTGTATGCAACATTTCCTACAAACGGGATGTTCTTCTTTATATGTCTTGCGACATCAATCGTGCCCTTTACATTTCCATCATTGTACCTGTGGCGGATATACTTTTTGAACAAACCCTTCCGCATCGCCGCTTTAAGGTAATGCGGAAACAGGAACAGCAGAAAATTGAACAGCCGATTGTCTTGATTGGCGTCTGCATCCAAATCCACGATGTTTGGAAAGTCCAGAACTTTGTCTAAAAGATATTGGAACAAGTAATCCTCGCCCTCTCTGCAAAAACGGGACGCGATCGCAAGCCGCTCATCACCGTAGCCGAGAAAGCCCATCACATTGCCGGAGCGATAGGTGTCATTGACGCTTTGGAGGATCATCTGATCTTGCGTAATATCCTTTGCGTCCTTTATGGTTTCGGGGAATACGAACACACCTTCACGCTCAAGCTGTTCCAATGTTTTATCTGCAATTTTGCCAGTCAGCTTCGCTACTTGAGAAAAGGCATCTTTTTTCTGTTGGGAGTTATCTTTGATCCTGAGTAGCTTCATGTGCATCACCTCTGGACTGTTGCTGATAGCCATATGCCTTTGCAAACCGTTTCATAATCCCTTCCTCATCGTACATACCCTGAATGTATTCCTGGAGGAGTGGTTGCAGATAATCCGTCCAAAGCTGGTCAAAGTCCAGTGTTTTCAACTTCAGGAAGTAAGAAGCACCGATTTGATAATTCTCATTCAAATCCTCAACGGCAGCAATTTCCTTGTTAAGGGCAGCCATCCTTCTGATTGCCTCAGCCTCCAACTCCTCGTTTTCCAGCGACGCAAGCATCTCAAGGCGCTCATCTGCTCTGAGTTCTACGAAACGGAAGCGACGACGCATGGCAAAATCAAAGCTGTCCACAGAGCGGTCGATATCGTTCATGGTGCCGATGATATAGACATTTTCAGGAATATAGAACTTTTCGCCAGGGTCAGAGTGCAGATTGGAATACTGCGTGGAGATTTCTCCGGCTTTACCGCGATAACCGGGATCTATTGCAAAGAACAATTCACCGAAAATCTTTGAAATCTCACCGCGGTTGATTTCATCTATGATGAATATGTATTTTTTCAGTTTCTCCTGTTTTGCCTTTACTTTTGAAACTGTACTTTTCTTCGCTTTGATTGCTTTATAGATGGCAAAGTCATAGGAGTATCCTTGCGTAGCAAACGTCTTTCCGAAAAAGGACGTGATATCCTTTATTTTTTCAAACTTCTGCCCGGATTCCAGCATCTTCCGAACTTCATCCAAACTCAGAGCAAGCCTGTTGACAGATGCGTTACCGGGAATGGAAATATGGATATGCCCGTCATCCACGCCGGTAATGGTAAATTCATTTCCACTGATCGTCTTAAATGTGTCAACGCCAAACTCAACGCCGGAGAAAAAATCTGTCATGGATTCTTGAACCGTGACTTCCTTTTCTACGGTTTCTCTGGATTTTTGGGAGTCCTCATAGTTCTTTCTGGCACGGGCAACAAACTTCTTGAAAATGCCATCCTGCAATTCAAAGCCCATTGTCCCATCATCATTGATTTTCGGTCTTAGTCCTTCAACAAAATCAGAGTAGTCATAACTCGGATGGAACTGAACGAACTCAACCTGTTTTTTCTGCTCGTCAGTAAGAAGTGTGTAATCGTCAAAGTACCCATTGCTGATGATGTCCGCAGCGATTTCTTTGGCAAGATAAGATTTTCCGGTACCGGGCGCACCTCTGAAAATCAGATTTTTTGATTCAATCAGCATGGAAGAAAACGGATTTCGGTATCCCTTGAACTGTTGAACAAGCTCTTCCTGAACAGCAGCTTCCGTTTCTGCCGCTGCGGTTTCCTTCCCATCTTTTTCGCGGTATGTCAAAATAAACTGATCTCCCGGCTCACCGAAACGTTTCAAACATTCCTGAACGAAGATAATCGTAGAGAAGATATTCCAGCAATAGATAACAAAGTGCCGTCCGTTGTCAGAGTAGTCCAGGGACTCTAGTGTCTTGCGGTGCTTCTTGAAATCGTCAACACTCGCATAAATACCTCTGATTACGTCGCTGTCCGGGTTATATTTACAGACAGGGAAGTTCTCCTTGTCCTCAACCGATAATGCAGCAAGCTGCTTCTCGAACACCTGACAGGCAATACGGGGCAAGGTTTTATTGCAATTTCTTCTTTCACCTTTGCCGTAGACTCGCTTGATTACGTCTCCATTTGCCCTCTTGAAACAGGCATCCAGTGGCTTATAGTTATCACCGAGGCTCAGATTATCCATTGTAAAGCGTTCATCTGTTGACTCGACGCTTTCGGCAGTAATGGATAACTCAAATTTTTCTTGCTGCTTAGTCTCCATGGAGAAGCCCAGACTTTCCGGATAGTTCTTTGCATAAACGCGGTCAAAGGATTCTGTCGAAATATCCGTGCTGTTTGCCAAATGGTCAGCAAAGGCTACCACATACTTCGGCGGATATTTTTCCCATTCTCGGACACAAGTACATATTTTACGCTTGTATTATGTTCGGGAACTCCGTTCTCGTCGATAAATTTCAGTGCATCAAAACATCCTGCTTTTTCAGCTTTGGTATAGCCATGCTGCATTTCCTCAAAAGTGTGTACACACGTTATATCGCAAGGAACGGTCTGTTTTCAATATGATACCTGAAATTTACCGCCTTAAAATGTAACTTTTCTGCGAATACAAGCTGATTTTCAGTTTCCACAGTGTCGAACATATTCTGCATCGAAATGCCCGCCTATCGACTTTGCGGCTTTGTGGGGTGTTTTGCACGACTGCAAATATACGCACTCCTCAGCGAACTGTATGCACTATACAGCGATTCACTGTTTCACAAAGGAACTGTATGAGAGCGATAACTATTTCGCCCTTTTTACTATCCTTGCTTTACAGCGCTGAAAATCGGTGATTTTCAACCCTTAGATGTACAAAAACAGGCAACACCCAACCGAATGTATTTAGTCAAGTCGGCGTTTCGTGATTGGTCACGAAGATTTTTCGGTTTTAGTCAAGGAGCGTTCCGGCCTGTTCCTTTGTTTTCTCTTTGGGCTCGGGCGTCGGCTTCCATGCGATGTTCGAGAACATCCATCCGTTCATGGATAGCAATGGGCGGACTGGCTGTCAGCTGCTCAACTTCGTGCTGCTGCGGAACGGATACCGTCCCGCAGCCATCAAATACGATGCGGGTCGGGCATACGCGCGAGTGTTTATGGTCAAATAAACGTGTACGGCGTCACCACCAAATCTGAACGGCATAAGCGTTCATATTGGACACGGACGGCGGACGGAAATGGCATCGGCGGAAGAAAAGCGCCGGTGCCGTACGGTTCCTGATAGATTCCCGAGTGCTAACAACCAACACATGGTCCTCGGGAGGAAAGGAATGACGACACCGGTGCGTATTCAACAGAGTATCAGGCAGCTCGAGACGAAAGGCCTGACGCATACGCAGATAGCTAGGGAACTGGGCGTTTCGCGGACGACCGTGGTCAAGTACGCGACCCGCGATTATTCGCCCGTTCCGCCGACCGGGGGAACTGCGAGCCGTTCCCTGGTCGCGGGCGAGTACGCGCGCAAGGCCGACGAATGGCTCGAGGCCGACCGGCGCATGCCACGCAAACAGCGGCACACCGCCCGGCGCGTACACGAGCGGCTCGTGGAGGAATGCGGCTTCGAGGGCAGTTATTCGTCGGTGCAGCGATGGGTCAAGCGCTGGCGCCAACGCCACCGCGGCGAGGCCGAGGGGTTCAGTGAGCTGGAATGGGCGCCGGGCAGCGCGCAGGTCGATTTCGGCCAGGCCCTGGCCGTGGTCGCCGGCGTGGAACGGACCGTGCATTTCCTGGTGGTCTCGTTCCCGTACTCGAACATGAGATACGTGGCCGCGCTGCCGGGAGAGACCGCGGAATGCGTGTGCCATGGTCTGAACAAGGTGTTCTCCCATGCCGGCATGGTCCCCCGCGTGCTAGTGTTCGACAACGCCACCGGGGTCGGCCACCGCAGGGCCGACGGGACCGTCACCCAGACGAGGCTGTTCTCGCTGTTCTGCGCGCACTACGGCTTCGAGACGAGGTTCTGCAACCCCTATTCCGGCTGGGAGAAGGGAAGCACGGAGAACGCGGTCGGTTTCCTGCGCCGCAACCTGATGGTGCCGACGCCGTCCGCGGAGGGATGGGACCGGCTCACGGACGCGTGGTTGGAACGCTGCGACGAGATCGCGCGCGGCGTCCACTACCGCGAGGACGTGCCGATCCGGGACCTGTTCGAGACGGACCTCGACCACATGCTCCCGCTGCCGCCGTCCATGTTCGACGCGTGCGACTGGCGCGGGGTGAAGGCCGACAGGACCGGAACGGTCACGATCGACTCGAACCGCTACCTCGCGGGCCCGAAATGGCATTCCATGCGTCTCATGGCCGGCGTGCGGGCCCTGCGGGTCGAGCTGCGTTCCATGGACGGCGAGCCGATCGTCACGTTGGAGCGCAGGTGGGGGCGCAGCCCCGACACCGCGATGGACCCGCTGTCGCTGCTCGCCATCATCGCACGCAAGCCGCGTTCGTGGGGCGAGAGTCCCATACGCTCCGACTTCCCGGAGGAGACGCGCGTGCTGCTCGACCGGATGGAGCCGCGCGAACGCGGCCTGCTGGTCGACGACATCCGCCACGCGGCCGTGGTGAGTGGCTTCCGTGCGGCCGTCATGGCCGTCGTCGAGATCGTCGCCGCGGGCAGAAGGCCCGACAGGGCCGCGATCGACCAGACGGCCAGGCGGATCGCGCAGGGCGACGGTCCCGAATCGAGGGCCAGGCTCGACACGTACAGCAGGTTCATGAGAGAGGACGGCGATGAGTGAGTCGACGGACGCCGCGGCGGGCGGACGCAGGGGCGGGCGGACCGTGAGCAAGTCCACCCCGGACGAGGTCATGGAGCTCGCATGCGGGCTGCCGTTGACCAGGAGCGTGCTGCGTTCCGTGGTCGCGGGCGCCACGCCCGGCCAGCTCGGCG